>BNJU01001446.1_pt1 | contig 133140 bp, 178 predicted proteins | sample 8539281 | NCBI WGS metagenome assembly BNJU01 (sample SAMD00202456, study PRJDB9452) | human saliva metagenome | isolation source: human saliva | place: Japan
GGATGGTTACGTATTGCTGATAAAAGAATTGATCTGCTTGTATATAGGTTGTCATGGTGATTTTCTTTTTTTCTACCGATATATTCATACACATTATAACTTTTGTGCTACATTTGTAAATGGTCTAGACCTATTTTTATTTAAATATATTAATATTCTTTATAAATATTAATAAGAAATCCAGTTCTAAAGAACTGGATTTCAGAATATTGACAAACTTTTTCCATAAAATAGATAGATGATTTTTAAAAAAATTATCTTTTTTTGAGAAATTAGGCAGATCTAAAACTTTCCGCTGTGAGAAAAGTGCCTAGATCAATTAAGGTCTAGGTACACGGAATTATTGAGACCTTAGGCTCAATAATTAGTCATGGAACTTCGAAGAAGTTCGCTGACGTCCGTACTCACCTAAGGAAAGTTTTAAAAAATATGTTATACCAATCTAAAGAGAGTGGGACAAAAATCGGTCACTCGTTAGATTCGATTTCGTCGTCCCACCTCCGCACAGTTGAGTAGGACTGTAAAAGCTGATGAAATCAGCCTAGTAGATCCCTACTCAACCACTGCGTCTTGCTCGACAATCCAAAGACAATTGAGAGGCTAGGACTTTTGTCCCAGCCTCTTTTTGCTTTTTTAGATCTGCTCTAATTGTACCTTCTCTGCTAAATTCATGGCATGGTCTGCAACACGTGTATAGTGAGAGATCATATCAATAAAGTTGACACCTGCTTGAGGTGTACACTCGCCCTTGTTTAGACGAGAAATATGGGTCTTCCGCAATTTCTTTTCGAGCTTTTCAATTGCCTGATGGCGCTGTTCCAACTCTGCTGCCAACTCTTGGTTATCCTCTTCTACACTTCTAAGTGCATCTTTAACAAAAGTAGCAGTTTGTTGGTAGATATCTTCTAATTCAGCCAAGGCATTATCAGAAAACACAACTTTCTTCCGAATGAGGTAGTCCGTCAGGTTGATTAAGGATTCCGCGTGGTCTCCAATCCGCTCTAAATCTCGAGAAGAATCCAAAATATTAGTCAAGGATTCACTTTCTTTTGGACTCAGAGCTTCACTAGACAAGCGGATCAAGTATTTGGTCAACTGATCATCGATGGTATTAATGGCTTCTTCTGTTTTATGGCCTTTTTCAGCTAGCTTTTCTTCTTGATTTACAATGTAGCGATAGGCCAAGTCGAAACTCTTTTCAGCATAGGTTCCTAAATGCAATAGTTCTTTTTTGGCATTTCCTAAAGCAATCGAAGGAGCTTGGGTAATCAGATTTTCATCCAAGTAAAGTGGTTCGTATTTGACCACTTCATCCTCACCAGGAATCAATTTCGTCACAAAGTAAGCCAAAGCTCCAATGAAGGGGAACTGGATGATGGTATTGGTAATATTAAAGGTCCCGTGAGCAAAGGCTATGGTCATCTCGGGAGACAAATGAAGAGTCGTTTCAAACCATTGAATCAAAGATGTAAACGGAACAAGGAAGACAAGACAGATAATGGTTCCGATAACATTAAAGGCTACATGGGCACCCGCCACACGTTTGGCCGCAATATTTGCTCCCAAGGAAGCAATGATGGCTGTAATGGTCGTTCCGATATTATCACCAAAGAGAACTGGGAGAGCCCCTTTAAGGTCAATCAAATGACTAGCATAGAGATTTTGTAAGATACCAATGGTTGCAGAGGAAGCCTGAATCAAAAGAGTTAATCCTGATCCGACAAAGACACCCAAGATAGGACTTTTACTCAACTCCACCATGTAGTCACGAAAAACTTGCAAATCTTTAAGAGGTTCCATAGCCCCACTCATCAAGTTGAGGGCAAAGAAGATACCACCGACACCAAAAACGATTCGTCCAACATTATTAACCAAACGATTTTTGGTAAAGAAGAGACAAATCGCTCCGATAAAAAGCATAGGCAAGGCGTAGTCTCCTAATTTAAAACCAATGATAAAGGAGGTAACAGTAGTTCCAATATTGGCCCCCATAACAATACCAATAGCTTGACGGAGGGTTAGAAGTCCAGCACTCACCAGACCGACCGTAATCACTGTAACCCCTGAACTAGACTGAATCAAAGCAGTCATCCCAATCCCTACTAGAACCCCTAGAAAGGGATTACTCGTATATTTATCAATATAGTATCGAAGGCGATCCCCTGCAGCCTGTTGCAAGCCTTCTCCCATGGTTTTAATACTATAGAGAAAGAGACCCAAGCCACCTAAGAAGTTAAATAAAATGTTCTGCCAATCAATGGACATTTCTTTCCTCCATCATCATTCGATAAAAGTTTACTCACTCTATTTTAAAACATCCACCACTTGGACACAAGTTTTTTTTGAAATTTCTTCTGAATTTTGTCCTAAAAAAACGATAGACTCTACAAAATCTATCGTTTTGTTCATTATTTTTTATCAAGCTCTCGTAACATTTGATCAATTTTGTTTCCATATTCAATGGATTCATCTTTGATAAAGGTTAAATCCGGAATCTTATATAATTTTAAATTCCGACCTAATTCGCGCTTGATGGTTCCTGTTGCTTTTTCAAGCCCTGTCTGAGCCTTCTGATTATCTGAAGCCAGGTCACTCATAATCGAATAGTAGACCTTAGCCATAGACAAATCGCCTAGCATCTGAACATCCGTAATGGTGACACCTTGAACACGTGGGTCACGAACTTTTTTTTGCAAAATTTCGTTGACTTCACGCTTGATTTCCATCCCTACTCGGTCTGTCCGAAAATGACTTGCCATAGGAACTCCTTTCTGATCTGTCTTTAAAACTAGGAAATGGGAGATTTCTTCTCTTCTTTCCTAGTTAACAGTTTATTTTTTAATTTCTTCCATGATGTAAGCTTCGATGGTATCATCCGTCTTGATATCATTGTAGCCTTCGATCATCAATCCACCTTCGCGACCGTTGGTTACTTCTTTGACATCATCTTTATAATGTTTCAAGCTAGCAAGAGCGCCATCATAAATCACGACACCGTCACGAATGACACGAACTTTGGAATCACGAGTGACCTTACCACTGAGGACCATAAATCCACCAATGGTACCCACTTTAGAGACTTTGAAGGTTTCACGAATAACCGCTTCCCCGATGACTTTCTCTTCAAACTCAGGATCCAACATTCCCTTCATGGCATCTTCCATTTCTTCAATCACTTTGTAGATGATTGAGTGAAGACGGATTTCTACCTCATCAGCTTCAGCTTGCTGACGCGCTTGAGGAGTAGGGCGGACGTTAAATCCAATGATGAAGGCATTTGAAGCTTCTGCGAGGGTAACGTCTGATTCGTTGATAGCACCAACCGCTGAGTGAACGATGGTAACCTTGACACCTTCTACTTCAATCTTTTGAAGGGAAGCAGCAAGGGCTTCAACCGAACCTTGTACATCAGCCTTGATAATGACATTAACAGATTTCACTTCACCAGCCTTCAAAGTATCAAAGAGGTTTTCAAGGCTGACACGATTAGTTGCTTGCCGTTGTTTCAAGAGGGCACGTTTGGCACGTTCTTCACCCGCTGCACGCGCTGATTTTTCATCTTCATAAACCGCAAAATGGTCACCCGCCATCGGCGCTTCGTTTAGACCAGTAATCGAAACTGGTGTGGAAGGACCTGCAACCTTAACCCGACGTCCAAGGTCATTGGTCATGGCACGGACACGCCCGAAAGTATTCCCGACAACGATTGGATCTTGGACATTCAAAGTACCTTGTTGCACAAGAAGAGTTGCAACCGCACCTTTTCCTTTATCCAAACGCGCTTCGATAACGGTACCAATAGCACGGACTGTTGGGTCTGCCTTGAGTTCTTGGATTTCAGCTACAAGAAGGACCGTTTCCAACAACTCATCGATGTTTTGGTTGAACTTGGCTGAGATTTCTACAAATTCAGAATCTCCACCCCAAGCAGTTGACATAACGCCGTGTTCTGCCAATTCTCCAATAACACGTTCTGGATTGGCACCTGGTTTATCAATCTTGTTAATGGCAACGATAATTGGAACGTTAGCCGCTTTTGAGTGGTTAATGGCTTCAATCGTCTGAGGCATAACCCCGTCATCCGCTGCTACGACCAAGATGGTAATATCGGTAACAGATGCACCACGTGCCCGCATAGAGGTGAAGGCTGCGTGTCCAGGTGTATCCAAGAAGGTAATCTTCTTGCCGTTTTCCATGATTTGGTAGGCTCCGATATGCTGGGTGATCCCACCGGCTTCTCCTGTCGCAACCCGTGAGTTACGAAGGGTATCCAAAAGGGTTGTTTTACCATGGTCAACGTGTCCCATAATGGTAACAACTGGTGGACGCTCCACCAATTTATCTGGATTCAAATAACCATCTTCGACGAAGAAGCGCTCGATATCCGCATTATCCACTTCAACCTTTTTCTTAGCTTCAATTCCATAATCCACTAACAGAAGTTCAATGGTATCGCCATCCAAAGATTGGTTTTGTGTCGCCATCACGCCCATCATGAAGAGCTTCTTAACGATTTCTGCCGGCTCACGCTTAATCCGTTTTGCGATTTCCGCAACCGTCATTCCATCTGTGTACTCCAATTCACTTGGCAACTCATGGAATTTACGCTCTGTTACTGGTTTTGGAGCTTCATTGCGGTTATTCTTTCCTTTTTTATTCTTTTTGTTGTTATTCCAGTTACTATTTCTTTGATTTCTCACTTGGTTTTTGACTACTTCGATTCTTTTGTTGTTTTCTTGGACCATCTTCTTCACGATCAAAAATCTTCACGTTTTTTTGTCTGGTCTAGCTTGCTTTTTTCCGACGTGTATCAACTGCTGCAGGACTTGGACTCGCTACTGGAGTTGCTTTCACTGGCTCCGCCTTTGGTTGTGAAGCGACAACTTCAGTGGCAACCACTTCTTCGCGCTTACGACGTTGTTGTCGTTCTTGCTCAACCTTGGCTGCCTGGTTTTGCTTGTAGCGTTCTTCACTACCACGTGCATATTCCGCATTTTGCTCTGCCTTTAATGCTGCAGCACGGGCTTTGAAATCAATCTTGGGTGCACCGTTTACTGGATTTGGACGTCCTTGACCATTTCCAGCTTGATCGCGACGACGATCATTCCCTTGATTTCGACGGTCATTCCCTTGATTCTTTCGCTCATTGCGATTTTGGAAACGATCTCCGTCCCGACGGTCGTTTTGTTGTTTTTTAGGTCGATTTCCTTGTTGTTGACGACGTTCAGCTTGCTCTTTCGCACGGGCTTCACGTTCCGCCTTGAAATTACGACTCTTTGGCTTCACAACAGGTGCTACAGCTGTTTCAGTTGTTTTTTCTGTATTGTTTGCAACGGGTTCTTTTGCAACCGGCACAACTTTTACTTGTTTTTCTTCCGTCACTTTAGGAGTTTGAGGAGCCTTTGATGCAAAACTATTCACCAAACGCTCAACAGCTTCACCTTCAATACTAGAAGCGTGACTCTTTACCTCCAACCCTAATTCTTTCGCACGTGTGACGACTTCTTTACTTTCCTTGCCTAGTTCTTTGGCAATCTCATACAATCTTTTCTTAGACAATTGCTGTCCTCCTCTTCTATTCCATAAGAGACTCATTTTCTTTGAAAATCCAGCATCTGTCACGGCCACAACCTTTCGTGAGCGACCAATGGCAGTGCTTAATTCTAGTGTTGAAAACACGGTTAATACCGGAACGCCATAATAGTGGCATTTATCTGTGATTTTTTTTGTAAGATTGGGAGCGGCATCATCTGCTAGAAAAACTAAGCAAGTCTTTCCTTCTTGAACAGACTTGATAACCAATTCTTCCCCAGAGATAATTTTCCCTGCTCGCTGAGCCAATCCCAATAAATTACTGACTTTTTGCTTATTCAAGGCCTAACTCTCTTCTCTTCACCTTATGATCCACATAAGCAATCAATTCGTCGTAAAAAGCTTCATCCACTTCCATGCTAAAGCTGCGATTGAAGACTTTCTTCTTTTTAGCTTGAAGTGCTTCCTCATTATCCAGTTTGATATAAGCACCACGACCATTTGCTTTCCCAGTCGGATCGATAAAAACTTGACCTTCTTTATTTTTTACGATTCGCAAGAGATCTCGTTTATCGATGACCTCGTTTGAAACAACAGACTTGCGTAAAGGGATTTTTCTTGTCTTTACCATGATTCCCTCCCTATTCGTCTACAGAATCCAAATCACTTTCTACTTCTTCAAAAGCAGGTTCTTGACTTGCTTCCATTTCTTCGTACTCACTAGCTGATTTGATATCAATCCGGTAGCCAGTTAAGTGAGCCGCCAAGCGTACGTTTTGACCCCGACGACCGATCGCAAGAGATAGTTTGCTATCTGGCACTACCACAAGGGCATGCTTTGCTGTCTTCTTCGTCAAAGATGACTTGATCGACCTCAGCAGGAGCAATGGCATTGTAGATAAATTCTGCTGGATCTGGAACCCACTCAATGACATCAATATTTTCTTCTGTTGGAACCATACGATCCAATTTCTGATCGTAACGAGCTGGGTGGAACTTGCTAGTAATCTTTTTGATGTTAGATCCACCACGACCAACGATGGTTCCAATCGCATCCACGTTTGGATTATGGCTACGAACAGCAACTTTGGTCCGGTCGCCAGCTTCACGCGCTACGCTCATGATTTCAACCGTTCCATCGTAAACTTCCGGAATTTCTTGCTCCATTAAACGTTTGATCATTTCTGGATGGCTACGGCTTACGAATACGTTCACCCCACGAGGATTGTCTTCTACTTTGTAGACAAAAACTTCGATGCGATCATGAGATTGGAAGACTTCACCCGGGATTTGATCTTGTTTAGACAATTGAGCTTCGATAGATCCTAAATTCACATAGATAAAGCGATTATCAAAACGCTCCACAGTTCCACTCATAATTTCATTTTCATGCTCTTTATAAGTGTTATAGGTAATCGCACGAGTTTGCTTGCGCATTTTTTCCATGATGGTTTGTTTGGCAGATTGCGCTGCGACACGGCCAAACTCAGCAGGAGCTTCTTCAAATTTGATTTTATCTCCCAATTCATAGGCAGAGCTAATCGCAAGAGCATCTTTCAAACTAATTTCTAACCGGCTATCAAAAACTTCGTCTACTACTTCACGAACGGTATAAACGCGGAAGTCACCAGTCTTTTCATTAAACTCGATAGCAGCACTCTCTGCTTGGCCATACCGTCTCCGGTAAGCTGAACGCAATGATTCTGTGACAGCTTCAATGATATCTTCTTTTTTGATTCCTTTGTCTTCTTCTAAGATGCGAAAAGCATCTAGCATTTCTTTACTCATTCTTTCTTGCTCTTAGGCTACTAAGAGCCTTCCTTTCTTTTCTGCTATAATTTGACAGCTAGTCTTGCTTTTGAGACAAGACTATAGGGGATTTCAATGGTTTTCTTTCTGGTTTTGTCCATGTATTCCATGGTCAATTGGTCATCTTCGAACTTAACGAGTGTTCCTTCAATAACCTTTTGTTTGTCAACTGCCTTGTACAAGCTGACATGGATATATTGACCCAGAGCTTTTTCCACTGCATCTTTGGTTTTTAAGGGACGCTCCAAACCAGGACTCGTCACTTCTAGGAAGTACTGTTCTGGGAATGGATCTGGTTGAATCTGATCCAACAGAGGACTAATCACTTCTGTTAAATCTGCTGTATCGTTCAGGGTAATACCGCCTGGCTTATCAACAAAGATACTTAGAACATAATCTCCTCCTACCTTTCCATATTCAACATCCACTAGTTCAAATGGAGCTTGGATAGCTGGTTGAAGAATTTCTGTTACTAATTCAACAATTGTTGCGATAGGACAACACCTCCTCACAGACAAGAGGCGAAGATATGTCTTCGCCTCTCCTTTTCTATTCATTTTAAACATTCTAACACAAGTTCCGTCGAAATGCAAGAATTTCGCCTTCCTCATTCATACAGCTATCATCAAAAAGAAAAACGAGAGTGGGACAGAAATCGGTAATTCGTTAGAATTCGATTTCGTCGTTGCACCTCCGCACAGTTGAGTAGGGCTATAAAAGCTGATGAAATCAGCCTAGTAGAGCCCACTCAACCACTGTGTCTTGCTCGACAATCCAAAGATAATTAAGAGGCTAGGACTTTTGTCCCAGCCTCCTTAATCCTTATCTAGACTTTAAAATTGTGCTTCAACCCGATAAATGACCTGACCCTTACTGGAGAATTTCTTTTCATATTCGGTCATGACATTTCCCTCAAAATCACTCGCATGAAGATCTAACCAGACCCCCTTTAAGGTCATTCCGTATTGAGAAAAACTCACCAAACTATATTCAAAGAGTCCTCGATTGTCCGTCTTAAAATGAATCTCCCCATGTTCTGGCAAAATCTGTTTGAAGGTATCTAAGAAACTCTTATAAGTTAAGCGACGTTTTTCATGGCGTTTCTTGGGCCAAGGATCCGAGAAATTGAGATACAATTGATCAATCTCACCATCTTCAAAGTAATTGGTAAGGCTATCCCCATCTACCCAAAGCAACTTGATATTCGGAACATCGGCTTCTAACACCTTGTCCAAAGCGTAGCTTAATACCGATTTTTGAATATCAATCCCAATATAGTTGATAGTTGGATTTTGTTTGGCCATGCCAGTGATAAAAGGCTCCTTTACCGCTTCCCACTTCAATATGAATAGGATGGTCATTTCCAAAAATCTCATGCCACTTCCCTTTGGCTTCTTCTGGTTTTAAGATGACATATTGCGGATTGGCTTCTAATAATTCGGTTGCACCTTTGCGGTTTCTAACTCTCATGCTTCCTTCCCATATTTTGACCGGAAATTACGCAAGGCATAAATTTCCCGGTTAACATTCTCTAAATCATTATTTTCATAGTATTTTACAATCTGACAAAGGAAAGAGTATTGACCAAACCAGTACAATTTACCAAATACAGTTTCGTTGTACTTATAGCCGTAATAGACCAACCAATCCTGCCACTGAAAGTCTGGAATGTAGTGACTTAAAACATGAGCCACATCCATCATCCGATCTGTTAAGCGGACAGAATCCCAATCTACCAAGTAGATAAATCCACTGTCCGTTTCAATCCAGTTACTGTGACGTACATCTCCATGAACAATGGTCGCATAATCTTCTCGAAAAGCTGGAACAGTCTGTCGTAAACTCTTCAACACAGATTGCAAATAATTGTTTTGACGCAAAGCAATTGGCAACTGACTGCTCAGAGAATTCAATAAATCCAGCGGAGATTCAGCCGTGTAGCCCAATTTTCTCAATTGTGTCATCAAGGGGCGTGAACGGTGCAAACGAGTCAGGATATGAACCACTTGCTTTTTCCCCATCCCATTTGGAGTTAAAATTTCTCCATTTAACCATTCTTGTGCGCTCATCACATTTCCGTCAGGTAAGCGTCGGCTCCATAAGAGTTGTGGAGCAATTTGTTCTTTAGCTAGCCCCGCTAATATTGGAGTTGTATTCATTTTGACAAATACTTTCCCCCCATCCGGATAAGTCCCCATAAAGGCTTTCCCGCTTTTACCAGCAATTGGGGTCAACGTTAGCTCTTTTTCGTTCGAGTCCATCTATTCCTCCGTAAAAAGTTTCCCATCTATTTTACTAATTTTAAGGCGTTTCGTCAACTAATCGTCTCACCTTGAAAGGTGCATAAACATAGGCTAAAAAGGCTGTGAAAGCTAGCAAGGCCAAGACGAGAAGTTTGTCTTCAAAGACCACCAATCCCAGACCTCCCTCAACGAGAACCACAAACAAAGTCACCGATTGAACTGTTTGAAGAAGCCCTCGTGTTTTAGCACGCATTTCCAAGGGGAAAAGTCGCGTTAAATATTGATAGTCAAAGGCCTTGTAGAGCCCGAGCAATTGAAAAACAAGTAAATAATTCAAGAGTCCAGCGACAGCCACTGCTACTAGTGTTTGCGGGATGAAGAGAAAGACAGCTATTGATAGTCCTAATAGACGCAGGCTCATGGAAAACAGATCTCCATTTCTGAGATAAGAACGGAGATACAGGTTGTTCCAGGTCTTGCCACTGACTTTCGGGAATATTTTTGTCAGCTTATCTAAATAAGCCCGCCGTTTTACGCTATTAGTCATTCCTTTTACTGTTGTAAAAAGGGCAAAAAACCTTAGAATACTTTGCTTTCTCAGGTTTTCAAGCTCTACGATTCGCTTCCCAATCAAGACCCGCCTGGTTATAGAATCTTTTCCCCTTCCCTTGAAAAACAAGAACTTTCAAGAAGAAGAGAGCAGCCAAATAAACCACTACAATGGCAAGAGACAGTCCTAAAGCCAGAGCCAAAGGGACAAACAGGACAAGCACAAGGGTTTGCACAATCCCCCAGAAAATAGTCGCTCGTAAGGTCTGTTGTTTCAAATAGCCTTTCAATTCCTCTTCTTTTACTAGGAGGAAAATCATGTCCGGCTTCTCAAAATAGGTTGCGATTGAACCAACAGGAAGCAGGAGAAAGGGAGCTAGGACAAGTACAAGGAGGAGAAGGCTCTTATCTTCTGGTAGAGAGCGCAAAAATTGGCTGTACTGAACTGCTAAAAAACCTAGAAAAATCAAGAGAAAGAGAACAAAGTGATCATTAAACACATAGCGAGAATATTTCAAACACTGATTGCGAAAGGTCGCTTTCCTCTTTTGTAGTACTTCTATCATCGGTCAGCCTCTTTTGTTAGTGCAAGGTAAATCTCATTCAAATCCGCATCTGCCATTCCAAACTCTGTCCGCAATTCCTCTAAAGTCCCCTGGGCACGGACCTGTCCCCTTATGGAGGATGACAAAGGCATCACACATTTTTTCAGCAGAATCCAGAACATGGGTACTCATTAAAATGGATTTTCCTTTTTCTTTCTCTGCATTCAATAGTTGAATTAAATCTGAGATTGCAACTGGATCTAGACCTAAGAAAGGCTCATCCACAATAAACAAACTTGGATCAACAGCAAAGGCACAAATGATCATGACCTTTTGTTTCATCCCCTTAGAAAAATGGACAGGAAACCAATCCAATTTTTCCTCTAGTCGAAATTGCTTCAGGAGAGGAGTCACACGCGCAAAAACAGCTTCTTGATCCAAATCATAGGCCATAGCTACTGTCTCAATATGCTCACGTAAAGTTAATTCTTCATAAAGGCTAGGGGTTTCTGGGATATAACCAATTTTTTTGCGATAAGCACTTGGAGAAGCCACTAGAGTCAAGCCATCAATCCGGATTTCACCAGCATAGGGACGCAGGAGACCTATAATTTCATTAATGGTCGTTGACTTTCCTGCTCCATTCAAGCCAATCAATCCAATCAATTGACCATCGCCAACCTCAAAACTAACATCTTTTAAGACAGGGATATTGACATAGCCTCCTGTCAGGTTTTTTATTTCTAACATATTTTCTTTGCTTTCTGGTATAATGTTCTTATATTATAACAAAATCTAGCTAAATTGAGGTATATTTATGGTTTCGGATTGTATTTTTTGTAAGATTGTTTCTGGAGACATTCCTGCTTCTAAGGTCTACGAAGATGACCATTTTCTTGCTTTTTTAGATATCTCTCAGGTCACTCCAGGCCATACCCTTGTGATTCCAAAAAAACATGCCCGCAATCTGTTGGAAATGACACCAGATGAAACGGCTGATCTCTTTAACGTCGTTTCAACAGTCACCAAAAAAGTTGAAAGTGCTACGCAACCTCAAGGGATGAATATCATTAGTAATATGGAAGAAATCGCAGGACAATCTGTCTTCCATACCCATGTCCATATTCTTCCACGCTACTCTCAAGATGACGACTTAAAGATTGATTTCATTGCCCATGAACCCGATTTTAATCACCTTGTCCAATTAGCCAAGGATATCTCAAACCATTAAAAAGGAGCTTACTATGAAATTAAGAGATCTATTTTGGTTTGCGACTGGAGCAACCATCAGCTATCAGCTTGTTAAAAATCGCGAACCTCTGAAAAATGAATTCAGTGAAACCAAACAACTAACCGAAGGAATCCAATCAAACCTTTCTAACATCAAAAAAAATATTGAAATCATCCAAGATCAAAGAGTCCTTTTAAATCAATTACTGGAAGACTTTTCCTATAAAGCAAGGGTCTTCTCTCAGCAAGCCAATGCTTCTGTAGAACAAATCCAAACTATTTGGTCTGAGAAATCCAATGATCACGAATAAGCTAAAAAGGTTTTGAGACAGTCGTCTCAAAACCTTTTTATTTTTAGAAGAGAAATGATTTAGTTTCCTCCATCACCAGCTACTGTTGTATCCGTAGAAGGAGTCACTGCCGGTTGGTATTGTGTAATTGCTTCTGAGCTTACAGTAGTTTCTGGAACATAGGAAGGTTCATAATATCCTCCACCAGTATCCTGGCTCGATTCTACTGAAGCTTCACCACTTTCTGATGAAACAGTTCCACTAGCTTCGTCTCCATCTAATAAAACAGCACTCGTTTTAAGCTTGCGCAAAGGCGATAAACCAAGACTTTTACGCAGTATATTCTGCATCTTCAACAGGTGTTCTGAAGTAACAATTTGGTAACTTCCGCCATCGGCAAGGGTAGCATCTTCACCTTTCAACTGTTCCATACGGATGTTCTTCAAGGCATCTCGATACCCCATCAACTGCATCAAACTATCCGTATCCAAAGAGATATTGGTCTGCATATTATCACTAACCGCTTCAATAATTCCTTGATAATTGCTCAGACCATCCAAAGTCAATACTTTCTTGATGATCTTTTCGATGACTTCTCGTTGACGTTTTTGACGACCATAGTCTCCTTCTGGATCTTGATAACGCATCCGTGAGTATACTAACGCTTGTTCTCCGTCAATTTCTTGACGACCAGGTGGAATTTTAGCTGTATATTCTGGTTCGTTTTCTTCAATCGAAATATCGAAATCAAATGGATTATTTACCGTTATCCCACCGACCTTATCAACCAGTTGGACTAGGCCTTTCATATTGATCATCGCATAACGGTCAATATGAATATTCATCAAATCTTGGATGGTTTCAATGGCCAACTCGGCCCCACCTTGAGCATAAGCTGCGTTCAGCTTAGCTTGAACCGTTTCTCCATCCTGCGTAATATTGGTTAAGATATCCCGTTCCAAACTCATAATCGTTGTCTCACTCGTTTGTGGATTCACCGTCACCAGGATCATGGTATCACTGTTTCCTACCCACTGATCCTCTCGTGAGCCTGATCCAGTATCGACCCCCATGAGCAAGATGGTCATTGGTTTGTTTTCTGCAATGACATTGTTTTCACCGCCAATCCCTTTGTAGGTCTTACTCAACGTATTTGTCGACTGATTGAGGATGGTCAGCCCGTACGCCCCAATCCCAATCGTCGTTACTGCTAACAAACTAAAAAACATTAATAGAATTTTTTTAATCATTGATTCTGTCCATCTATCAGTTTGCCCATTAGGTAAACATCCAGATATTCCCCTTCCTTGTATACGCCTCTCTTGCGGAGACCTTCAATTTCAAATCCTAGCGTTTGATAGAGATGGATAGCCCGTTCATTTCGAACTTGGACACTGAGGTTCTAACTTCCGAAGGAGGTTGGTACCCTTCTGCCCATGCGATTCCTTCTTCTAGAAGAAGGCGACCTAAGCCTTTATTCCAGTATGCCTTCCGAATAACAATAAAGAGATCTCCAATATGACGCAAAGCCTTGTTTTGATCCGCGACAATATTTAAGACACCTACTAGATCCTCACCCAAGTATAACAAAAGACATAATTGATTGTCTGTTTGTGCTTGTTTTTTTGCATACATTTCCAACTCTTGCTTGGTCATCCCAAGTCCTTCTGAAGATAAGGTCGTAAAATCAGATTCAGTCGCTACATCTTTAAAAAATTCAAGTAAAGACTGTGCATCCGAAGCTTCAGCCTCTTTCAAAAAGAGATCTAGTACCTGTTCCATCTTCAAGCTCCTACAGAAGTCAGAAATGACTCCCTTAATTGTTCTGCACGTTCACCGACAGCTGACAAGCGTATCTCACGTCCGTCACCGTCCTTGAGCAGTTCAACCTTTAAATATCCAGCAGGAAGACTGGTCTCTAGCAACTCTCCCCATTCAATGACGGTAACCCCTTCACCAAATAAAAAGTCATCCAAATCAATCGAATCTGGATCGTCCCCAATACGATAGACATCCAGGTGATACAAGGGCAAGCGTCCTTCATATTCTCTCACGATAGTATAAGTAGGACTTTTGATCATCTGGCGAATGTCCAAACCTTGAGCAAGGCCTTTTGTAAAGGTTGTTTTTCCTGCCCCCAAATCTCCAGTCAGAATCACTACATCCTGTTTTTCTAATCGTTGACCCAACTGTTTCCCAAGCGCAATCAACTCTTGTTCATTTTGACTTTTCATTCCACCATTATACCAAAAATAATTGATTCTTGCCCACAATTTTTAGTCAATCATCCTTCTAGCTCACATGAAACAATAAAAAGAAGCTTGGACTATTTGTCCAAGCTTTCCTCTATTTCCATTCTAGTGCAAGGCCATACTGATAAAGTTCAGGATAAACAAAGCATCTAAAATCCAAATCATACTGTGAACATCTTTGGCTTCACCTTTGACAAGTTTGGTCACTGTATAGGTAATAAAACCTGCTGCAATCCCATTTGTGATTGAATAGCTGAACCCCATAAAGATAGAGGTGAAGAAGGCTGGTACAGCTTCTGCCATATCATCCCAATGGATGTTTTTCAAGCTACTTAACATCATGATCCCAACGATAATCAAAATTGGTGCTGTCGCAGCAGTTGGAACAATGGCAAGAAGGGGACTAAAAATACTTGACACAGCAAAACAAAGGGCTACTACGAGGGCTGTCAGACCAGTCCGTCCACCAGCTCCAATACCCGCAGCTGACTCAACATAAGTCGTCACATTCGAAGTACCCGCAATTGCACCAACAGATGTCGCTACTAGATCTGAATAAAGGGCTTTATCCAATTTAGCGGATTGGTGATTTTCACCATTTGTGGCAACAATACCAACTTTTTCACCTGTTCCAATCAAGGTACCAATAGTATCAAAGATATCTGTCAATGAGAAAGCGAGAATAGCCATCAAGGTTTCAGGAAGACGAGAAGTATTGGTAATCAAAGAACCTAATCCTTCTGAACCAAGTGCAGCACCAAAAATTTTCCCAAGATCATTGACAGCTGCTCCAAGATGGGTACTACCAAAGTCAATCGTTGAAAGATCAACAATGCCAAACACAATAGCGAGGACTGTTGTCGTAAGGATAGATAGGATAATCCCTCCTTTAATGCCCTTGATGACAAAGAAAACAGTTATAGCTAAGCCAGCCAAAGCAAGGAGGACTGTCGGACTATTGAAACTAACAAGTCCTGGGACCGCTGCAGAATTTGCTGTAATCGCAGCATTTCGCTTTGTCAGCCCCTTCTCCTGCCACCGTATAGGTATGTGGATCAATCGAAAACTTCAACAGGCCAGCATTTTTAATTCCGACATAGGCCAAGAAAATTCCGATACCAGCTGAGATAGCTGAGCGCAAAGCATTTGGAATTGACTCAATAATCATTTTCCGAACATTGGTTAATGTGATAACCAAAGAAATCAATCCACAAATGAAAGACCATTCCCAAAGGCTTCTTTTCCAAGAATAGCCCATCCCAAATACCACTGTAAAGGTAAAGAAGGCATTCAAGCCCATCCCTGGTGCTTGAGCATAAGGTAGATTCGCATAGAAAGCCATCATGAGAGTCCCAACGACTGACCCAATAATGGTTGCTAGAAATACTCCTTGAGCAGGCATTCCTGTTTGAGAGAGCATTTGAGGGTTTACAAACAAGATATAAGACATGGCAAAGAAGGTCGTTAAACCAGCTAATACCTCAGTACGAACCGTCGTTCCGTGTTCAGATAGTTTGAAAAACTTATCCATTTTTCCAATAAACTCCTTAAAAAAATAAATCTGCCCGCGACTCAATCACGAACAATACTAATATTTTATCAAATATCATTCACTTTTACAAGAGATTCATCTGGATAATCTTTTCTGCCACATCATTTACTATTCGAAAGACTGAAATTTTCCTGTTTATCTGGTATAATGGTAGCATTCTTCTTAAAACATGGTGCTCTTTACTCTATAAAACATTCCTCATTTGGAGTACGAAAAACCATACAAATGAAAGGATTTTTCCTATGAATAAAAAACTAATCGCTGTCGATTTAGATGGCACCCTATTAAATTCTGAGAGTAAATTATCACCCTATACGATTGAAACCATCCAGAAAATCAGTAAACAAGGTCACCGGGTCATTATTACAACTGGGCGTCCCTATCGAATGGCAGATCATATCTATAAGGAATTGGGATTAGAAAGTCCCATGATTAACTTTAACGGTGCTCTCACTCACATTCCAAATAAAAAATGGTCGAAAGAACTATCCATGACTCTTGATAAAAAATACCTCCTAGATATGGTCGAGAGAGAAAATGACATCCAGGCGGACTTTATTGCAGGGGAGTATCGCAATAAGTTCTATGTCACCCACACCTACCACCATACTATTGATCCCGCCTTATTTGGGGTTTCTAAAATCTCCTCCAAAACAAAATTTGAAGCTCGTAAAGTTACCGAAAATCCAAATGCTATCCTCTTTCAAACACGCGCTAAAGATAAGTATGCTTTAGCCGAAGAAATGCGTGACTACTACCATCATGAGTTGGAAATCAATAGTTGGGGGGGACCGCTCAACATTCTAGAATGTGCTCCAAAAGGCGTCAATAAAGCCTTTGCCCTCAACCATCTCCTCGAGACTTACGGACTTGATCGGAAAGACTTGATTGCTTTTGGGGACGAGCAAAACGATACAGACATGTTGGCTTTCGCAGGAACTGGTTATGCAATGAAAAACGCCAATCCTGTCCTCCTCCCCTATGCGGATAAACAAACCGAGTATACAAATGATCAGGACGGCGTTGCTCGTCAACTAGAAAAACTCTTCCTATAAATAGAGAAGCGCTTGAATCACCTTTTACAAGAAAGGATTCAAGCTTTTTTTGTTTTCTCAAACATACGGAACCTTATAGAGACTTTTTCTGAAAATAATTTAACCGGTTAAGTTTATTTTCAGAAAATTTTCTATGTAAACGCTTGCTAACTGATGGAGTTTGTGATAAAATTAACATAACAAAAAAATAAAAAAAGGAGCCTAGCTCGTTTCATACGATAATGATTCAAGTGATGTTACTTCTCGTTTTATTACCGTCTCTAATTCAACTAAGCTCTTGAGGAGGAAAACTATGAAAGCTGTTGTTGTAAATCCAGAAGGTACTGGTGTTGAAATCGTTGCAAACAAGGAGATGCGCCCATTAGAAACAGGGGAAGCTCTTGTTCAAATCGAATACTGTGGTGTCTGCCACACGGACTTGCACGTTGCTCACGGAGACTTCGGTAAAGTTCCAGGCCGTGTTCTTGGACATGAAGGAATCGGATTGTTAAAGAACTTGCTCCAGATGTGACAAGTTTAAAAGTTGGTGACCGTGTCAGTGTTGCTTGGTTCTTCGAAGGATGTGGCACTTGTGAATACTGTACAACTGGTCGCGAAACTCTTTGCCGTACTGTAAAAAATGCTGGTTACTCTGTTGATGGAGGAATGGCTGAACAATGTATCGTAACTGCAGACTACGCAGTAAAAGTACCAGAGGGATTAGATCCAGCCCAAGCTTCTTCTATTACCTGTGCCGGTGTTACAACCTACAAAGCTATCAAAGAAGCCAAAGCTGAACCAGGCCAATGGATCGTTATCTATGGAGCTGGTGGCTTGGGTAACTTGGCTGTTCAATATGCCAAGAAAGTCTTCAACGCTCATGTCATCGCTGTTGATATCAACAATGATAAACTCGAATTGGCTCAAAGAAGTTGGGGCAGACTTTGTCATTAATGGTCGTGAAGTCGAAGATGTTCCCAGGATTGATCAAAGAAAAAACAAATGGTGGAGCTCACTCTGCTGTCGTAACAGCTGTTTCTAAAGTAGCTTTCAACCAAGCAGTAGATTCAGTTCGTGCGGGTGGTCGCGTTGTTGCAGTCGGACTTCCTTCTGAAATGATGGAGCTCAGCATTGTGAAAACAGTATTAGATGGTATCCAAGTCATCGGTTCTCTTGTAGGAACTCGTAAAGACTTGGAAGAAGCCTTCCAATTTGGTGCAGAAGGCTTGGTCGTTCCAGTTGTTCAAAAACGTCCAGTAGAAGATGCTGTCAAAGTCTTTGACGAAATGGAAGCCGGAACCATTCAAGGACGTATGGTACTTGACTTCACCAACTAATCAACTCAACCTATTAGACCAGCCCAAATGGGCTGGTCTTTTTTAGTTTCTCACAAACAGGACCTGCAAGGGGTTGCTATATTTTTTTATTTTTACCCTATTAGAAGCTACTACTACTCTTTTTCAGAAACATAGAATCCCCTTCACTCCCCATTTTTGTCAAGGATTTCCAAAGGCTTTTTCGAGTTCAGTAGTAAAAACTCTGCTAGCACTCGAAGATAAATGTTAACAATTTAATATATTAAAAGACCTTCTTTTTTTCCTTTAATTTAGTACTGAAAAAAATTGACTTTATGATGAAAACGTTTTATAATAGATAAGCTTTAAAGTTTTTCTTAAACTGAAAGTCAAACAAATTTTTATAAGGAGGAATGTCAATAATGAGTATTGGTATCATTATTGCTAGCCACGGTGAATTTGCAGCTGGAATCCACCAATCCGGCTCGATGATCTTTGGGGATCAAGAGAAAGTTCAAGTGGTTACGTTCATGCCAAGTGAAGGCCCAGATGATCTCTATGCTAAATTCAATGCTGCTGTTGCCGCATTTGATGCAGAAGATGAAATCTTGGTTTTGGCTGACCTTTGGAGTGGTTCTCCATTTAACCAAGCGAGTCGTGTCATGGGAGAAAATCCAGATCGTAAATTTGCGATCATCACTGGATTGAAACCTTCCGATGTTGATTCAAGCTTATACAGAGCGTTTGATGGATGCAAACTGCTGGCGTTGATCAAAGTTGCTGCAAACATCATCAAAGAATCTAAAGATGGAATCAAAGCTCTTCCAGAAGAATTGAATCCTGTCGAAGAAGCAAGCACTGCTTCAGCTGCTCCTGTTGCCCAAGCCGCTATTCCAGAAGGAACAGTGATCGGAGATGGAAAACTCAAGATTAATCTTGCTCGCTTAGATACTCGTCTCCTTCACGGACAAGTCGCTAACTGCTTGGACACCTGATTCAAAAAGCAGATCGAATTATCGTAGCTTCAGACTCAGTTGCCAAAGATGAACTCCGTAAAGAGTTGATCACAAGCAGCACCAAATGGTGTGAAAAGCAAACGTTGTCCCAATTCAAAAATTGATCGACGTTGCAAAAGATCCACGCTTTGGTGAAACACATGCTTTGATCTTATTTGAAACACCTCAAGATGCCCTTCGTGCCATCGAGGGTGGTGTTCCGATTAAAACCTTGAACGTTGGTTCAATGGCCCACTCAACTGGTAAAAACCATGGTTAACAATGTCTTGTCAATGGATAAAGAGGATGTGGCTACATTTGAAAAAAATGCGTGATCTTGGAGTAGAATTTGATGTCCGTAAAGTACCAAATGACTCTAAGAAAGATTTGTTTGACTTAATTAACAAAGCTAACGTTCAATAATCGATTACTTACGAAAGGATTTTTAAACATGTCTATTATTTCTATGGTATTAGTGGTCGTTGTTGCCTTCTTAGCAGGTCTTGAAGGTATCCTTGACCAATTCCAATTCCACCAACCACTTGTTGCTTGTACCTTAATCGGTTTGGTAACAGGTAACTTGACTGCCGGTGTTATGCTTGGTGGTTCCCTTCAATTACTTGCACTTGGCTGGGCCAAACATTGGTGCCGCAGTTGCACCCTGATGCTCGCTCTTGCATCAGTCGCTGCTGCGATTATCTTGGTTCTTGGTGGTGACTTCAGTCCTAAAGGAATCGCTGTGGCTCAAGGTATTGCTATTCCGCTTGCAGTTGCTGGTCTTTTCTTGACCATGATCGTCCGTACTCTCTCCGTTGGTTTGGTCCACACTGCCGACGCTGCTGCTAAAAAAGGTGATATCAAAGGCGTAGAACGCGCTCACTTTGTAGCACTTCTCCTTCAAGGTCTTCGTATCGCCATTCCTGCAGCCCTTCTTTTGATGATCCCTGCTGACACTGTTAAAGGTGCTCTTGAAGCGATGCCTGCTTGGTTGTCAGACGGTATGCAAATCGGTGGTGGTATGGTCGTAGCCGTTGGTTACGCCATGGTTATTAACATGATGGCAAGTCGTGAAGTTTGGCCATTCTTTGCCATTGGTTTTGCTCTTGCTGCCGTTAGCCAATTGACCTTGATTGCTCTTGGTGCAATTGGTGTTGCCCTTGCCTTGATCTACCTTTCTCTCTCTAAGAAAGGTGGCAATGGAGGTGGCGGAGTTGCTACTTCTAATGACCCAATCGGCGATATCCTTGAAGACTATTAAGAAAGGTGTGACACTATCATGACTGAAAAATTACAATTATCTAAATCAGATCGTCAAAAAGTTTGGTGGCGTTCAACCTTCTTGCAAGGTTCTTGGAACTATGAACGGATGCAAAACTTGGGTTGGGCTTACTCATTGATCCCAGCTATCAAAAAACTTTACACGAAGAAAGAAGACCAAGCGGCTGCTCTTGAGCGTCATATGGAGTTCTTCAACACTCACCCATACGTAGCTGCTCCAATCATCGGGGTAACTCTTGCCCTTGAAGAAGAAAAAGCAAATGGCGCTGCGATTGATGATGCCGCTATCCAAGGGGTTAAGATTGGTATGATGGGACCTTTGGCGGGTATCGGAGATCCTGTCTTCTGGTTTACAGTTCGTCCAATCCTTGGAGCACTTGGTGCATCTCTTGCCTTGACTGGTAATATCCTTGGTCCACTTATCTTCTTCTTTGCTTGGAATGCGATTCGTATGTCCTTCTTGTGGTACACCCAAGAACTTGGATACAAAGCAGGTTCTGAAATTACCAAAGATATGTCTGGTGGGATCTTGCAAGATATCACTAAAGGAGCTTCTATCCTCGGGATGTTCATCCTTGCTGTCTTGGTAGAACGTTGGGTATCTATTAAATTCATCTTTAATGTTTCTTCTGTCAAATTAGACGACAAAGCTTATATCCACTGGGATAAACTTCCTGAAGGATACAAGGGTATCCAAGAAGCCTTCGCTCAAGTTGGTTCAGGTCTATCTCAAACACCTGAAAAAGTTACGACTTTCCAACAAAACTTGGATTCATTGATTCCTGGTTTGATGGGATTGCTTCTTACTTTCGCTTGTATGTGGTTGCTTAAGAAGAAAGTATCTCCAATCACTATCATCATCGCCCTCTTTGTAATCGGTGTCTTGGCACACGTTGCTGGCTTGATGTAAGCAAAGATCAACAAAAAAGAAGGTTTCGACCTTCTTTTTATTATGGTATAATGAAATGAACATTGTTACAGGAGGATCACATGGCGCAATCACAGAATAAAACCGTGGAATTCCATACCACTGGTGTCTCTTATCTAGGTGTTGGTGGAAAGGTTGGAAAAATCCTAGTTGGGAATGTCGCTTTTGAATTTTATGCGGATGCTAATGTAGAAGACTACGTCCAAATTCCCTGGAAAGAAATCGAACAGATCGGAGCCAACGTATCCGGGCGTAAAATTAGCCGCCATTTTGAAATCTACACCAAGGAAAGCAAGTTTCTATTTGCTTCTAAAGACTCGGGTAAAATCTTAAAAATTGCCCGTCAACACCTTGGAAATGATAAAATTGTCAAGCTACCGACCTTGATCCAAACCATCGCAGCTAAAATTAAAAATCTATTTGCAAAATAGCTCCTTTTCTTGTATAATAAACGAAAACGGATAAGTAAATTAAGGAAATCTTTCAGAAAGTCTGCGGTTGCTGTGAGCAGATAGAGGACTTAATTGAAATTCTACCGTTTATCAAAAAATTGAAGATCAAATCAAGTGCACACCTGTGAAGTTGGATGGAACCGTGGCCCTGCCACTCCAACACTGTAACAGGTGTGCTTTTTGTTAAAGGAGAAGCTATGTTAGATATTAAACGAATTCGTACAGACTTTGATGCAGTTGCTGAAAAATTAGCGACACGCGGTGTAGATGCTGCCATCTTGAACGAAATGAAAGAAATCGATGCCAAGCGTCGTGACATCTTGGTCAAAGTAGAAAGCCTCAAGGCTGAGCGTAACACAGTATCTGCTGAAATCGCCCAAGCCAAACGCAACAAAGAAAATGCAGATGATAAGATTGCTGCCATGCAAACTCTTTCTGCAGAAGTCAAAGCCCTGGATGCAGAATTGGCAGAAATCGATGCGAAATTGACAGAATTTACTACGACTCTTCCAAACATCCCTGCTGATAGTGTGCCTATTGGGAGCTGATGAAGACGATAACGTAGAAGTTCGCCGTTGGGGAACTCCTCGCGAGTTTGACTTCGAACCAAAAGCTCACTGGGACCTTGGAGAAGACTTAGACATCCTTGACTGGGAACGTGGTGGAAAAGTCACTGGCGCTCGTTTCCTCTTCTACAAGGGGCTTGGAGCTCGCTTAGAACGTGCTATCTACAATTTTATGTTGGATGAGCATGGCAAGGAAGGATACACAGAAGTCATCACCCCTTACATGGTCAACCACGATTCTATGTTTGGTACTGGTCAATATCCAAAATTCAAGGAAGATACTTTTGAACTCAGCGACACCAACTATGTCTTGATTCCAACTGCTGAAGTTCCACTGACCAACTACTACCGTGATGAAATCATTGATGGTAAAGATCTACCAATCTACTTTACTGCTATGAGTCCATCTTTCCGTTCTGAAGCTGGTTCTGCTGGTCGTGATACTCGTGGTTTGATTCGTTTGCACCAATTCCACAAGGTTGAAATGGTTAAATTTGACAAACCGGAAGAATCATATGAAGAATTGGAAAAGATGACAGCTAACGCTGAAAATATCCTTCAAAAACTCAACCTTCCATACCGTGTCATGGCTCTCTCAACGGGAGACATGGGCTTCTCAGCTGCTAAGACTTATGACTTGGAAGTCTGGATTCCAGCGCAAAATACCTACCGTGAAATCTCAAGCTGTTCCAACACAGAAGATTTCCAAGCCCGCCGTGCGCAAATCCGCTACCGTGATGAAGCAGATGGTAAAGTCAAACTTCTTCACACCTTGAATGGTTCTGGATTGGCTGTTGGACGTACCGTCGCTGCTATTCTTGAAAACTATCAAAACGAAGATGGTTCTGTAACCATTCCTGAAGTCCTTCGTCCATACATGGGTGGCGCTGAAGTCATCGCACCAAAAATAAGATAAAAACTGAGTCTTGCAAACTGCAAGCTCAGTTTTTTAATATTTACGAAAACGTTGGTAACGTTGCTCTAGAAGTTCTTCGAGAGGCAAGGCTTGTAGCTCCTTCAATTCTGCTTGGATTTCCTTCTTCACTTGAGCTAGTAATTCGCCATTTGGAAAAACCATGCTCCGGAATCACCTTGTCCACAATATCCATATTTCAACAACTCATGCGAAGTAATCTTCATCAACTCAGCAGCTTCCATGGCACGGCTTCCGTCTTTCCAGAGAATAGAGGCAAATCCTTCTGGACTCAAGACTGCATAGATGGAGTTCTCCAACATCCAGACCTTGTCTGCTACAGCCAGAGCAAGAGCGCCCACCTGAGCCACCTTCTCCGATGATAATCGCGATAATCGGAACTTTTAAAGTCACTCATTTCCATGAGGTTACGGGCGATAGCCTCACCCTGTCCCTCGTTCTTCAGCGCCAACACCCGGATAAGCACCCGCGGTATTGATGAAGGTTACTACTGGACGACCAAACTTCTCCGCCTGTTTCATCAGACGCAAAGGCCTTTTCGATAGCCTTCAGGATGGGGTTGACCAAAGTTTCGACTGAGGTTATCCTGAAGATTCTTTCCTTTTTGAATCCCGACAACCGTCACCGCTTGATCTCCTAGCCAACCAATTCCACCAATCACTGCACCGTCATCTCGGAAATTCCGATCTCCATGCAATTCGATAAAGTTATCAAAAATTCCATGAGCATAATCGAGAGCTGTCAAACGTCCTTGGTCACGAGCTTCTTTAATAATTTGTGTTATTCTTGTCATTACTTCCCTCCATGAAAGGCTAACAAGTCTGCGATTGTTGAACGCATTTCACTACGCTGGACAATCACATCCACAAAGCCATGCTCCTGCAAAAATTCAGCCTTTTGGAAATTATCTGGCAACTGTTCCCGTACGGTAGACTCGATCACTCTTCGACCTGCAAATCCCACAAGGGCTTGACTCTCTGCAATGATAATATCTCCTTCCATTGCAAATGACGCCGTTACCCCTCCTGTTGTTGGGTCTGTTAGAACGGTAAGATAAAACAAGCCTGCTTTTGAGTGTCTTTGAACAGCTGCAGAGATTTTAGCCATCTGCATCAAACTGACGATTCCTTCTTGCATCCGAGCTCCACCAGAAGCGGTAAAGAGCACAACTGGGAGCTTTTCTTCTGTCGCCAATTCAAATAGACGCGTAATCTTTTCACCGACCACAGAGCCCATAGAAGCCATGATGAAATTAGAATCCATAATACCAAGAGCCACTTGATGGCCCCCGATCTTTGCAGTTCCTGATAGCACAGCTTCATCAAGTCCTGTCAATTCACGAACAGCCGCCAATTTCTTCTTGTAGTTTGGAAACTTAAGCGGGTCCTTGGTCTCAATACCCGTAAACAATTCAATAAAGCTTCCTGGATCAATTGTCAATTGAAGTCGCTCTACCGCAGATATTCGGAAGGTATAACCACACTTAGGACACAGACGTTCACTTCCTAGATCCTTTTGATAAATCGTATGTTTACAGCCCGGACACTGAGAAAACAACTCATCTGGAACCTCTGGTTTCGGCTGAGGTGCTTCAATGGCCGACCGATTGGGATTAATTCGAATGTACTTATCTTTTTTAGAAAATAAAGCCATCAACTTCTCCTTACTTGGTAAAAGAACTTTGTAATTGTGCCCGTTCATTCCTTGTGAAAATGAATCTCACATTTACAAAGTTCATTGCTTATTGATTTTTCTGATAATTTGGTAAAAATGTCTCCATCAGAAAGGCGGTATCGTAATCACCAGCAATCACATTCGAATCTGAAATCAAATCCAATTGGAAATCACTGTTGGTCATTACACCGTCAATTTCCAACTCATAGAGGGCGCGTTGCATCTTCATCAAGGCATCGAAACGATTCTCTCCATGGACAATGATTTTGGCAATCATACTATCGTAGTAAGGTGGAATCGTATAGCCAGGATAGACAGCAGAATCCACGCGCAAGCCAACTCCTCCACTTGGAAGGTAGAGATTGGTGATCTTTTCCTGGACTTGGTGCAAAGTTAAAGGCAGGATTTTCTGCATTGATCCGGCATTCAATGGCATGACCAGAAATTTGAATATCTTCTTGACGTACAGACAATTCTTGCCCAGCAGCAATTTTAATTTGCTCTTTCACGATATCAATTCCTGTGACAAATTCTGTCACGGGATGCTCGACTTGAACCCGAGTGTTCATCTCCATGAAGTAAAATTCGCCTTTACCTTCATCGTAAAGAAACTCGATTGTCCCCGCATTTTCATAGCCAACAGATTCTGCTGCTCGGACAGCTGCAGATCCGATTTGGTCTCGAATTGTCTTACCGATTGCTACGGATGGAGATTCTTCGAGGACCTTTTTGGTTGTTTCTTTGAAGGGAACAATCCCGTTCACCCAAATGAACCACATGCCCAAATTGGTCAGCCAAGATTTGAACCTCAATATGACGAGCTGGGTAGATGACGCGTTCAAGGTACATAGCTCCATTTGCCAAAGGCCGCCTTAGCTTCTGTCGAAGCAGATTCAAAAGCTGGGACTAGGTCTTCTGCCCGTTCTACTTTACGGATCCCTTTACCGCCACCTCCAGCTGATGCCTTGAGCATGACAGGATAGCCAATCCGATCGGCAACTTCCAAGGCTTCTTCAGCTGTATGAACTTCACCATCTGATCCTGGAATCACAGGTACACCTGCTTTTGATCATTTGTGCTCGGGCATTAATTTTATCCCCCATCATATCCATGACAGATCCTGATGGTCCGATAAACTTAATCCCTGACTTCTTCACACATGGTGGCAAACTTCGAATTTTCACTCAAAAAAATCCAAAATCCTGGGTGAATCGCTTCTGATCCAGTCAAAACTGCTGCAGATAAAACAGCATTCATGTTCAAATAAGACTCGGTTGACTTTGGCAGGCCCAATACAAACTGCTTCATCCGCTAGTAAGGTATGCAAGGCTTCCTTATCAGCCGTTGAATAGACAGCGACTGTTTCAATTCCTAATTCACGAGCAGCTCGAATAATCCGGACCGCAATTTCACCACGATTCGCGATTAAAATTTTTCGGAACATAGAAACCTCCCTAGTTACCAATTGCAAATGTTAGGGTCCCGCTAGCAGCTAATTTCCCATCGACTTCCGCTTTTGCTTCCACGACCGCAATCGAACCACGACGCTTGACAAAGGTAGCCGTCATCACGAGCTGATCTCCCGGAACGACTTGTTTTTTAAATTTAACCTTATCCATTCCAGCATAAAAGACTAATTTTCCTTTATTTTCTGGTTTGGATAATTCTAAGACACCGGCAGTTTGTGCCAAGGCTTCCATAATGAGGACACCTGGCATTACTGGGTAGCTTGGAAAGTGCCCATTAAAGAAGGGCTCATTGATCGTCACATTCTTAATGGCTACAATCGTATCCTCACTTTGTTTCAAGGACGCGATCCACCAACAACATCGGATAGCGATGCGGAAGAGCCTCTTTAATAGCTTGAATATCGATCATTTAATCCGTACCAATCCTTTCCCAAACTCAACCATTTCTTCATTTGAAACAAGGATTTCAGTGACAATTCCATCCCTTGGTGCAGGAACTTCGTTCATAACTTTCATCGCTTCAATAATCAATAGGGTTTGGCCTTTTGAAACGCTATCTCCAACCTGAACAAAAGCTGGTTTATCTGGACCTGAAGCTAAATAAGCTACACCAACAAGAGGACTTTCAACCACTTCCCTTCTGCTGCTACTGCTGGACTTGCTTCAGGAGCTGGTGCTGAAGAAGCAACTGGTTCTTCTGCAAGAACAACAGGGCTCTCAACAGCAGGTGCCACTTCCTGAACTACAGGAGCTGGCGTAGCAGGTTGTGGGCTAGCTACACTGCCAGCATTTTTACTAAATGATAGCACATCCGTTGCATTTTGATAGCTAAATTCACGAAGACTAGATTGGTCAAATTGACTCATTAGGTCTTTAATCTCTTGAATATTCACTTTATCCCTCCCAACGTTTAAAGGCTAAGACAGCATTGTGTCCTCCAAATCCAAATGTATTGGAAATAGCATAAGAAATCGGACGTTCTTGCCCTTCACCAAAGATGACATTGGCTTCAATATAATCTGATAACTCTTGTGTTCCAGCAGTTTTTGGAACATATTGATGGCGAATTGCTTCAATCGTCGCAATAGCTTCAACTGCCCCTGCTGCTCCCCAAGAGGTGACCTGTAAATGATTTTGTAGAAGATACTGGAACTTCTGTACCAAATACAGAAACGATTGCACCACTTTCTCCTTTTTCATTTGCTGGAGTAGAGGTACCATGGGCGTTGACATAATCAACTTGAGCTGGTTCAATTTCTGCCTCATCCAAAGCCAACTTCATTGCTTTGATAGCACCTTGACCTTCTGGATGTGGAGAAGTCATATGGTAAGCATCACAAGTATTTCCGTAGCCCACGACTTCAGCAAGAATGGTTGCACCACGTTTTTCAGCGTGTTCCAAACTTTCAAGTACCAACATTCCTGATCCTTCACCCATTACAAATCCATTCCGATCTTTATCAAATGGAATAGAAGCACGAGTTGGATCTTCTGTTGTTGAAAGAGCTGTTAGGGCTTGGAAACCGGCAATTGCAAATGGCGTAATAGAAGCTTCAGAACCACCTACCAACATCAAATCTTGGAAACCAAACTTAATAGCGCGGAAAGCATCTCCCAATCGCATCATTGGAAGAGGCACAAGCAGTGTTGATCGATTTACAAATTCCATTAGCTCCAAAACGCATCGCAACATTACAGATGCCATATTTGGCAAAGCTTTTGGAAGGGTCATTGGTTTGACACGTTTTGGTCCTTTTTCATGCAAACGAATCACTTGATCTTCAATTTCTTTGATACCACCGATACCAGAAGCAACAATGACACCAAAACGATCTTTATCAATAGCTTCTACATCTAAACCTGCATGATTCACAGCTTCTTGAGCGGCATACAAGGCATACAAAGAGTAGTTGTCAAAGCGGTTTGTATCTTTCTTGATAAAGTACTTATCAAATGGGAAATCTTGGATTTCAGCTGCATTATGAACAGCAAAGTCACTGTGGTCAAATTTTGTAATCGGACCAATTCCAATCTTTCCTTCTTTTAAGCTATTCCAAAATTCTTCTGGAGTGTTTCCGATTGGAGATGTCAAGCCATAGCCTGTTACAACAACACGATTTAATTTCATTTCAAAACCTACCTCTTTTTATTGCATGGTTAAGCCACCATCAATTGCGATGACTTGCCCTGTTAGATATTCTTGAGTCGCAAGAAAGACTGCAACATCTGCCACTTCTTCTGTATTTCCAAATCGTTTCATTGGAATTTGAGCGAGAGACATTTCTTTAATTTTTTCAGGAAGTCCTTCTGTCATATCAGACTCAATGAAGCCCGGCGCAATGACATTGACACGGACATTTCTACCAGCTACTTCACGTGCTACAGATTTAGAAAAACCAATCAAACCAGCTTTTGAGGCTGCATAGTTGGCTTGTCCAACATTTCCTGTCAGACCGACAACACTCGACATGTTAATGATAGCACCTTCACGTGCTTTGGTCATCGGTTTTAAGACTGATTGTGTCATATTAAAAGCACCGGTCAAATTCACCTTCAAGACTTGCTCGAAATCTTCTTCCGTCAATTTCAACATGAGCTTATCATTGGTAATCCCAGCATTGTTGACAAGGATGTCTACTGAGCCAAGTGCTTCAATCGCTTCCGCGACCATTCGTTTCGCTTCCGCAGCTTGGGATACGTCCCCAGTAACGCCAACTACCTTCACACCGTATGAGGCAAATTCATCCACTAGGCCTGCTGGGAGCTCTCCACGACTATTTAAGACAATGTTGGCACCTTTTGACGCAAATTTATGCGCAATAGCCAATCCAATGCCTCGACTTGAGCCAGTAACAAATACATTTTTATTCTTTAGTTCCATAGTCACCTCATCTTATTCGTTCAGTAGGGCATCAAGGCTGGCTTGATCCTCCACATTTTTTTCGTTGGAAGAGTTTTTATCAATCTTTTTTTCAAGAAACCAGTCAAGACCTTACCCTGGACCAATTTCAATCACTTCATCTACTCCAAACTCTTGAATCGTCGCAATCGAATCATAGAAACGAACGGGCTCCATCACTTGGCGAGCTAATAAAGCTTTGATTTCGTCTGATTTCATGATCTTTGCTTCTGTATTCCCAACCAAAGGCAAGCTAAAGTCCTTAAAAGTAACTTTTTCAAGTTCAGTCGCTAGTTTTTCACTAGCAGAAGCAAGTAAAGGCTGTATGGAAAGGACCAGAGACATTCAGAGGAATCAACCGTTTTGCCCCTGCTTCTTGTAAGAGTTCAACTGCATAATCCACAGCTTCAACCTCTCCACCAATCACAATTTGGGCAGGAGTATTGTAGTTAGCTGGGTGTTACAACTCCCTTTTCAGAAGCCTGTTGACAGATTTCTTCAATCAAGGCAGGATCAGTATTCATAACAGCTACCATCTTCCCGCTTCCAGCAGGCGCAGCTGTTTCCATAAATTCCCCTCGCTTAGCTACCAAGGCGACCGCTTCTTCAAAGGAAAGAGCGCCTGCAGCAACCAAAGCAGAATATTCTCCCTAGGGAGAGACCAGCCACAATATCCGGTGTTATGCCATTTTCTGCCAAAGAGACGATAAATAGCTACAGAAGTTGTCAAAATAGCTGGTTGAGTATAGCGTGTTTGATTGAGTTTTTCTTCGTCAGAATCAATCAATTCACGCAAATCATAACCTAGAATACGACTAGCCGTATCAAAGGTCTCTTTGACAACGGGATAAGTTGCATACAAGTCACTAGCCATCCCCAATTTTTGGGCACCTTGACCAGCAAATAAGAAGGCACGTTTTGTCACTGTTCTCTTCCTTTCCTTTACTTGTTAGAATTTCACATCTGCCCAGCGAGCTGCTTCTTTCTGAATGACCTTAGCAGCTCCAAGATAGATATCTTCCAAGATTTCAGCACAGGTTTCTTCTTTACTTACGAGACCTGCAATTTGTCCTGCCATCACAGATCCATTATCAACGTCTCCGTCAACAACAGCATTGCGAAGAGCACCTGCTCCTAATTCTTCAATTTCTTCTTGAGTCTTTCTTACCTGCCAAGAAATCTTTTTCAGCTTGGTTATAGGCAGAAGCCAATTTATTCTTAATCGCACGAACTGGGTGGCCAACAACTGACGCAGACACCACTGTATCAATGTCCTTAGCTTTCAAGATTTTATTCTTAAAGTTTTGGTGAGCATTTGATTCTTTAGCAACGACAAATCGTGTTCCCACTTGAACAGCATCTGCTCCAAGCATGAAGACCGCAGCCGCTCCTGCACCATCTGCAACACCACCAGCACCGATAACTGGAATAGAGACCGCTTCGACCACTTGACGAACCAAGGTCATGGTCGTCAATTTACCAATATGACCTCCTGCTTCCATTCCCTCAGCAATGACAGCATCCGCACCTAGTTTTTCCATCCGTTTTGCTAAAGCTACTGAAGGTACAACCGGAATAACGGTAATGCCCGCTTCATGGAAACGATCCATGTATTTCCCAGGATTCCCTGCACCAGTGGTAACCACTTTAACCCCTTCTTCGATAACCAAGTCAACGATGTCATCTGCAAAAGGAGAAAGGAGCATGATATTGACTCCAAAAGGTTTGTCAGTAATGGATTTGACACGATCAATATTCGCTTTGACAACTTCTTTAGGTGCATTTCTCCACCGATGATCCCAAGACCACCCTGCATTAGATACAGCCCCAGCAAGATCTCCATCCGCTACCCAAGCCATACCACCTTGGAAAAATTGGATATTTAATGTTTAATAATTCAGTAATTCGTGTTTGCATAGTACCTTCCTCATTTTCGCTTAAGTAATAGTTTGAAAGCGGTTCTTTGCTTTGAGCGTCAAACTATTACCTAAACAAGAGAGAATATCTTTCGATACTCTCATCCATTATTATTTAGTTTTTTCTTCTACGTAAGCAACAAGGTCACCTACAGTAGACAATCCTTCTTCAGTTTCAATTTGAATGTCGAATGCATCTTCAATTTCTGAAATCACTTGGAACAAATCCAATGAATCAGCTTCAAGATCTTCAAAAGTAGACTCAAGAGTTACTTCTGATGGTTCTTTACCAAGTTCTTCAACGATAATTTCTTGTACTTTTTCAAATACTGCCATGATTGGCCTCCTTAAAATAATAAAAATTTTTAAAATGTGTTTCCACATGTTTAACTAGATTGTAACAAGAAGTGAGCCCCATGTCAAACCTCCACCAAATCCTGACAGAAGAATTATTTGACTTCCATCCAATTTGATTAGTCCTTGGTCGACACACTCGATAATAAAATTGGAATACTTGCAGACTAGTGTTGCCATATTCCATCATATTTGCAGGAAGTTTTTTTCCCTGATCAACCCCTGATTTTTCTTAGCTATTTTTATCTAAGATACGGTCATTTGCCTGGTGCAAGAGAAAAGTAGTCAATTTCATCAACAGCTACTGGAGCATTAGCCAACATATGTTTTAATACTCTTAGCCACATCCCGAATAGCAAAAATCAAAGACTGCTCTTCCATCCATTGATAAATATTTTTTTATCTTCTTCCTTATCAGAATATGGTGAAGATAAACCAACAGATGATGATTGAAGAACCTCTCCACGAGAACCATCTGAAAATAAACTTTCAGCTAAAAAAGTTTGTTGTTCGGAAGCTTCCAATAAAACACCGCCAGCACCATCCCCAAATAGGACCGCTGTTGTCCGATCTTCCCAATCAATCACTTTCGATAAGGTTTCACTCCCAATAACGATTCCTCGTTTGTACTGGCCAGACCGAAGCAACTTTTCAGCAGTCGCAAGCGCAAAGACAAATCCACTACAAGCAGCTGTCAAATCAAAAACAAAAGCTTTAGAGGCACCAATTTTAGCTTGAACACGAGCAGCAGTGGATGGCATCATGGAATCAGGGCGAAATCGTTGCAACAATAATAAAATCCAACTGATCCGCTTGTAAACCACTTTTTTCAAGCAAGCGACGAGCCACTTCCGTAGCTAAATCGCTGGTTGATTCTGATTGAGAAATATGACGCTTCCGAATTCCTGTCCGACTAGCAATCCACTCATCGCTGGTATCCATCCGTTCAGAAAGATCCTGATTAGAAATCACTTGGCTTAGCGCATAATGGGCTACCTGACTAATTTTTTTGCAAAAGTCATTATTTCAACTCCTCCAAGAAACGATAAAGATTCTGCAAACCCTTTTTGCATCACTTTCCGTTCATCTGGAGACATCCCATCAATAATTTGATTGACCATCCGCTTGTGAAATTGTTGGTGAAGCCGATACAAGAGCTTGCCTCTTTTGGTCAAACTCAAATGGACGACCCGACGATCAACTTCAGATCTGGTTCGTTCAATATAACCTTTTCGTTCAAGATTATTTAAACTGGTAGTGACTGTACCTAACGTTACCATTAACGAACGCGAAATATCACTTGGAGTTGCGTTTGGTGTTGAGCCGATGACATCAATGGTGTGCATTTCCTTAATGGAAACATCATTAAATCGACTGCTACGTAAACTAGTTTCTTCGATGACTAATACGTTGTTAAAAATGGATGTAAGGTAATCATTGACTAGTTGAAAATTCAAAAACCACACCCCCTATTCATTACTTTGATAATCGAATTTTATCAAAAATCAAACCAAATAGCAAGCCTCAGCAACAAAAACATAAAAATTTTACTTTTTTATTTTCCTTGAAATTTTGGGCGCCGACGCTCTGAATAGGCAATAACTCCTCTTTAAAGTCTTCCTTTAGAGAAAGATTTCTCTGCAATCTCAACTCAATTTCAGCATAACGATCCCAGTCAGTCAGCATGCTAGACCAAGCCAACTCTTTAATCGCAGCAAAAGAATTGTCTGAGCTACGTCTTAACTTTCATGAGTAGTTGGTTGACAGTCTTGTCTAATTTTTCTACTTCAGAAACCTTGTACACAACGCCATATTCCAGAGCCTTTTCAGCACCTAATGGTTCACCAGTCATTGCTAACTGAGTTGCTCTAGTCAAACCAATAGCTCTTCCTAAAAGGAATAGACCACCGGCATCAGGAGCCAAACCGACCCCAACAAAGGCTTGAATAAACTTCGCTTTATCAGAAGCAATACAAAAGTCCGCCGCTACTGCCATATTAGCAGTTGCTCCTGCAACCGCACCATCTGCAACCATAATCACTGGTTTTGGAATTTGCTTCATTTTTTTAGAGATTTGATTGACCAATTCCGCAATTTGCGTTAACGAATCGATATCATCAGCATCAACAGCCCGTTTCATCTCAGCTAAATCACCACCAACTGAAAAAACCTTGCCGACTGCTTTAAATAAAATAAAACGCACATCTGGATTCTTCTCAGCTAATTCTAATGCTTCAAGGATTTCCTGACACATTGGAATGTTAAAACCATTTGAAACCTCTGGTCTATTTAAAATAATAGATGCGAGATCCTCTTCTACAGAATAAATAATCGTTTCGAACACCATAAGCCACCTCTTTACTAATTCGCTATTCAAATTGTTTGATAGTTGAACTTATTTATTTTTATATTATTTTAGCACAACTACTTTGAGAAGTAAATTACATTTTCATAACAAAGTGTCTCACCCGAAAGACTCGCTTGATAACAGTGCTTTTTTAGATTGTAACCAAGCTCTATCTTTGGTATAATTTAAAGAAAGTTGTGTAAAGGAGTCCACATGAAAGTAGTTAAATTTGGTGGTAGTTCATTAGCATCTGCTACCCAGTTAGAAAAAGTATTCAATATCGTTAAAGAAGATGAAACCCGTCAATACGTGGTCGTTTCTGCTCCAGGGAAACGCAATGCTGAGGACACAAAAGTCACAGATGCCCTCATCAAGTATTATAAAGAATATACCAACGGAAAAGATACGAACCAAAGTCAAGAATGGATTATCAATCGCTATCGATCTATTACAGAGGAGTTAGACTTAGACGAGGAAATTATCGAAGAGATTGCTAGAGATATCAAATCCCTTGCAACACTTCCCAAGTCCGATAATACCTTCTTATATGATACCTTCTTAGCAGCTGGAGAAAACAACAATGCGAAAACTCATTGCAGCTTACTTTGTAAAAAAGGGTTTAGAAGCAAAATATATCCATCCAAAAGATGCAGGTATCTTTGTAACAAGTGAACCTTGCAATGCCCGCATTCTCCCTTCTAGTTACGATAAGATTGAAGAACTGAGAAACCATAATGAAATTTTAGTGATCCCTGGATTCTTTGGAATTACTAGAGAAGGACAAGTCTGTACTTTTTCAAGAGGTGGTTCTGATATTACAGGATCAATTATCGCAGCGGGAGTTAAAGCAGATCTCTACGAGAACTTTACAGACGTCGATGGTATTTTTGCAGCTCACCCAGGCATTATCAAACAGCCACATTCTATTCCTGAATTAACCTATAAGGAGATGCGTGAATTAGCCTATGCTGGCTTTAGTGTCCTCCATGATGAAGCACTTGTTCCTGCATATCGTGGAAAGATTCCAATGGTGATCAAGAACACCAACAATCCAAAACATCCAGGTACGAAGATTGTGCTGAACCATACCGATGAAAATGTTAAAGTCGTTGGGATTGCAGGAGACTCTGGATTTGTCAGCATTAATACCACCAAATACCTAATGAATAGAGAAGTCGGTTTTGGTAGAAAATTATTGCAAATTTTAGAAGATTTGAATATTAGTTGGGATCATATGCCAACAGGTATTGACGACTTATCAGTAATTCTTCGGTCAAAAGAATTGACTCCAATTAAAGAACAAGAAATTTTAAAACATCTAATCCAAGATTTACAAGTAGATTATGCCGAAATTGAACATGATCTTTCCATTATTATGATTGTCGGAGAGAATATGAAAAATCAAATTGGTGTAACAGCTACAGCCACAAAGGCTTTATCAGAAAATAACATTAATATCCAAATGATTTCTCAAGGATCCAGCGAAGTTTCCATCATGTTTGTCGTAAATCAAGAACAAGAAAAACAGGCTATTAAAGCTCTATACAATGTATTCTTTAACTAAGAAAAAGGTTCGAAAGAACCTTTTTTTACTTTATTAATAAAGAGAAATAAAAAAACCCTTTCGGGTACTGACTCCGCCAGTAGGACTCGAACCTACGACATCATGATTAACAGTCATGCGCTACTACCAACTGAGCTATGGCGGAAAAAAGCTAAGCGACTACCATATCTCACAGGGGGCAACCCCCAACTACTTCCGGCGTTCTAGGGCTTAACTTCTGTGTTCGGCATGGGTACAGGTGTATCTCCTAGGCTATCGTCACTTAACTCTGAATGATGAACATTCAAAATTGAATACCTATATTCTAACAAAATTTAAACCAGCTGTAAATATCCTCAGTTACTTTTTGGATAAGTCCTCGAGCTATTAGTATTAGTCCGCTCCATTGCTCACACAACTTCCACTCCTAACCTATCTACCTGATCTTCTCTCAGGGCTCTTACTAACATATAGTTATGGGAAATCTCATCTTGAGGTGGGTTTCACACTTAGATGCTTTCAGCGTTTATCCCTTCCCCTACATAGCTACTCCAGCGATGCCTCTGGCGAGACAACTGGTACACCAGCGGTAAGTCCACTCTGGTCCTCTCGTACTAGGAGCAGATCCTCTCAAATTTCCCTACGCCCGCGACGGATAGGGACCGAACTGTCTCACGACGTTCTGAACCCAGCTCGCGTGCCGCTTTTAATGGGCGAACAGCCCAACCCTTGGGACCGACTACAGCCCCAGGATGCGACGAGCCGACATCGAGGTGCCAAACCTCCCCGTCGATGTGAACTCTTGGGGAGATAAGCCTGTTATCCCCAGGGTAGCTTTTTATCCGTTGAGCGATGGCCCTTCCATACGGAACCACCGGATCACTAAGCCCGACTTTTCGTCCCTGCTCGAGTTGTAGCTCTCGCAGTCAAGCTCCCTTATACCTTTTACACTCTGCGAATGATTTCCAACCATTCTGAGGGAACCTTTGGGCGCCTCCGTTACCTTTTAGGAGGCGACCGCCCCAGTCAAACTGCCCGTCAGACACTGTCTCCGATAGGGATCACCTATCCGGGTTAGAGTGGCCATAACACAAGGGTAGTATCCCAACAGCGCCTCCATCGAAACTGGCGTCCCTGATCTCTATGGCTCCTACCTATCCTGTACATGTGGCACAGACACTCAATATCAAACTGCAGTAAAGCTCCATGGGGTCTTTCCGTCCTGTCGCGGGTAACCTGCATCTTCACAGGTACTAAAATTTCACCGAGTCTCTCGTTGAGACAGTGCCCAAATCATTACGCCTTTCGTGCGGGTCGGAACTTACCCTGACAAGGAATTTCGCTACCTTAGGACCGTTATAGTTACGGCCGCTGTTTACTGGGGCTTCAATTCATACCTTCGCTTACGCTAAGCACTCCTCTTAACCTTCCAGCACCGGGCAGGCGTCACCCCCTATACATCATCTTACGATTTAGCAGAGAGCTGTGTTTTTTTGATAAACAGTTGCTTGGGCCTATTCACTGCAGCTGACATAAGTCAGCACCCCTTCTCCCGAAGTTACGGGGTCATTTTTGCCGAGTTCCTTAACGAGAGTTCTCTCGCTCACCTGAGGCTACTCGCCTCGACTACCTGTGTCGGTTTGCGGTACGGGTAGAGTATGTTTAACGCTAGAAGCTTTTCTTGGCAGTGTGACATCACTAACTTCGCTACTAAACTTCGCTCCCCATCACAGCTCAATGTTATAGAACTAAGCATTTAACTCAATTCACACCTCACTGCTTAGACGTGCACTTCCAATCGCACGCTTTAGTTAGCCTACTGCGTCCCTCCATCACTACATACTCTAGTACAGGAATATCAACCTGTTGTCCATCGGATACACCTTTCGGTCTCTCCTTAGGTCCCGACTAACCCAGGGCGGACGAGCCTTCCCCTGGAAACCTTAGTCTTACGGTGGACAGGATTCTCACCTGTCTTTCGCTACTCATACCGGCATTCTCACTTCTATGCGTTCCAGCACTCCTCACGGTATACCTTCTTCACACATAGAACGCTCTCCTACCATACCATTAAAGGTATCCACAGCTTCGGTAAATTGTTTTAGCCCCGGTACATTTTCGGCGCAGGGTCACTCGACTAGTGAGCTATTACGCACTCTTTGAATGAATAGCTGCTTCTAAGCTAACATCCCTAGTTGTCTGTGCAACCCCACATCCTTTTCCACTTAACAATTATTTTGGGACCTTAGCTGGTGGTCTGGGCTGTTTCCCTTTCGACTACGGATCTTAGCACTCGCAGTCTGACTGCCGACCATAATTCATTGGCATTCGGAGTTTATCTGAGATTGGTAATCCGGGATGGACCCCTCACCCAAACAGTGCTCTACCTCCAAGAATCTTAATGTCGACGCTAGCCCTAAAGCTATTTCGGAGAGAACCAGCTATCTCCAAGTTCGTTTGGAATTTCTCCGCTACCCACAAGTCATCCAAGCACTTTTTCAACGTGCCCTGGTTCGGTCCTCCAGTGCGTTTTTACCGCACCTTCAACCTGCTCATGGGTAGGTCACATGGTTTCGGGTCTACGACATAATACTAAGACGCCCTATTCAGACTCGGTTTCCCTACGGCTCCGTCTCTTCAACTTAACCTCGCATCATATCGTAACTCGCCGGTTCATTCTACTAAAGGCACGCTCTCACCCATTAACGGGCTCGAACTTGTTGTAGGCACACGGTTTCAGGTTCTATTTCACTCCCTCCCGGGGTGCTTTTTCACCTTTCCCTCACGGTACTGGTTCACTATCGGTCACTAGGGAGTATTTAGGGTTGGGAGATGGTCCTCCCAGATTCCGACGAGATTCCACGTGTCTCGCCGTACTCAGGATACTGCTAGGTATAAAGACTATTTTAAAATACGAGGCTATTACTCTCTTTGGCCCTACCTTCCCAGGTAGTTCTTCTATAATCTTTAAGTCCACATTGCAGTCTCTACAACCCCGAAGAGTAAACTCTTCGGTTTGCCCTCCTGCCGTTTCGCTCTGCCGCTACTAAGGCAATCGCTTTTGCTTTCTCTTCCTGCAGCCTACTTAGATGTTTCAGTTCACTGCGTCTTCCTCCTCATATCCTTAACAGATATGGGTAACAGGTATCACCTGCTGGGTTCCCCATTCGGACATCCCCCGGATCTAAGCTTACTTACAGCTCCCCGAGGCATTTCGTCGTTTGTCACGTCCTTCTTCGGCTCCTAGTGCCAAGGCATCCACCGTGCGCCCTTATTAACTTAACCTTATTAACCTAATTTCTTAAAAAATTAGAAAACTCATTAAATATTCACAGCGTTTTCGGTTTATTTTCTTGTTACTATTTGATATAGATATTCAATTTTCAATGTTCATCCTTGGTGATCTCTCACCAATGGAGCCTAGCGGGATCGAACCGCTGACCTCCTGCGTGCAAAGCAGGCGCTCTCCCAGCTGAGCTAAGGCCCCACAAGACCTCTCAAAACTAAACAAGACGAACGTGCAGGTTTCCTTATCCTTAGAAAGGAGGTGATCCAGCCGCACCTTCCGATACGGCTACCTTGTTACGACTTCACCCCAATCATCTATCCCACCTTAGGCGGCTGGCTCCTAAAAGGTTACCTCACCGACTTCGGGTGTTACAAACTCTCGTGGTGTGACGGGCGGTGTGTACAAGGCCCGGGAACGTATTCACCGCGGCGTGCTGATCCGCGATTACTAGCGATTCCGACTTCATGTAGGCGAGTTGCAGCCTACAATCCGAACTGAGACTGGCTTTAAGAGATTAGCTTGCCGTCACCGACTTGCGACTCGTTGTACCAGCCATTGTAGCACGTGTGTAGCCCAGGTCATAAGGGGCATGATGATTTGACGTCATCCCCACCTTCCTCCGGTTTATTACCGGCAGTCTCGCTAGAGTGCCCAACTGAATGATGGCAACTAACAATAGGGGTTGCGCTCGTTGCGGGACTTAACCCAACATCTCACGACACGAGCTGACGACAACCATGCACCACCTGTCACCTCTGTCCCTGAAGGAAAAACTCTATCTCTAGAGCGGTCAGAGGGATGTCAAGACCTGGTAAGGTTCTTCGCGTTGCTTCGAATTAAACCACATGCTCCACCGCTTGTGCGGGCCCCCGTCAATTCCTTTGAGTTTCAACCTTGCGGTCGTACTCCCCAGGCGGAGTGCTTAATGCGTTAGCTGCAGCACTGAGTCCCGGAAAGGACCCAACACCCTAGCACTCATCGTTTACGGCGTGGACTACCAGGGTATCTAATCCTGTTTGCTCCCCACGCTTTCGAGCCTCAGCGTCAGTTACAGACCAGAGAGCCGCTGCCACCGGTGTTCCTCCATATATCTACGCATTTCACCGCTACACATGGAATTCCACTCTCCCTCTGCACTCAAGTTAAACAGTTTCCAAAGCGTACTATGGTTAAGCCACAGCCTTTAACTTCAGACTTATCTAACCGCCTGCGCTCGCTTTTACGCCCAATAAATCCGGATAACGCTCGGGACCTACGTATTACCGCGACTGCTGGCACGTAGTTAGCCGTCCCTTTCTGGTAAGATACCGTCACAGTGTGAACTTTCCACTCTCACACTCGTTCTTCTCTTACAACAGAGCTTTACGATCCGAAAACCTTCTTCACTCACGCGGCGTTGCTCGGTCAGACTTCCGTCCATTGCCGAAGATTCCCTACTGCTGCCTCCCGTAGGAGTCTGGGCCGTGTCTCAGTCCCAGTGTGGCCGATCACCCTCTCAGGTCGGCTATGTATCGTCGCCTTGGTGAGCCGTTACCTCACCAACTAGCTAATACAACGCAGGTCCATCTGGTAGTGATGCAATTGCACCTTTTCAAGCAGATATCATGCAACATCTACTGTTATGCGGTATTAGCTATCGTTTCCAATAGTTATCCCCCGCTACCAGGCAGGTTACCTACGCGTTACTCACCCGTTCGCAACTCATCCGGAAAGAGCAAGCTCCTTCCTTCAGCGTTCTACTTGCATGTATTAGGCACGCCGCCAGCGTTCATCCTGAGCCAGGATCAAACTCTCATTAAAATAATTGTTTGTCTTAAACTCATTCTGTCACTGACAGATTTATTGTTTTTTTCATTGTTCAGTACTACAACCTTAGTTGTAGCGCCCTGCACATTGGTTCGTCTTGTTCAGTTTTCAAAGGTCTTTGTCGCTCTCACGCGACAACTATATTAGTATATCACGTCCATGACTCTTGTCAATATCTTTTTTCTATTTTTTTAAAAAAAGTTTTTTTCTTTTTCAAAATAGAAAACGAGAAGCGTATTCTTCTCGTTTTTCTTATGATTATACAAGTTCTTTATATTTTTTCTGTTCTGCTTTATTTGCCCAAACGTAATGTCCAGGTTTGATTTCAACCATTTCTGGTTTGTCGGTTGAATAATCATGCTGATCAGGATCATAAACTTTCAGAACTTTTTTGCGTTCTAGAATTGGATCTGGAATCGGTACAGCTGATAGTAGAGATTGTGTGTATGGATGAATTGGATTATTAAACAATTCTTCCGTTTCAGCTACTTCTACAATAACTCCTTTGTAAATAACCGCAATACGATCAGAGATAAATCGAACGACTGAAAGATCGTGTGCGATAAAGAGATAGGTCAAGCCCAACTCTTTTTGGAATTTCTTAAGGAGATTTAAAACTTGCGCACGTACGGATACGTCAAGGGCTGAAATAGGCTCGTCTGCGATAACAAATTCTGGTTCCATTACCAAGGCACGAGCGATCCCAATCCGCTGGCGTTGTCCACCAGAGAATTCATGGGGATAACGAGTTAAATGCTCTGCTAGAAGCCCCACTTCATGCATAATCTCTTTTACTTTACGTACTCGGTCTTCTTCATTGTCGAATAGGTGATAATTGTACAAACCTTCTGAAATAATGTAGTCGACTGTTGCACGCTCATTCAAGCTTGCTGCCGGGTCTTGGAAGATCATTTGAATTTTACGGATTAATTCATTTTCATCCTTGCGCGATTGCTTCCCATTGATCTTTTTGCCATCATACAGGATATCACCTGCACTAGTGTCATTCAAACCAATGATTGCACGACCAATTGTCGTCTTCCCACTACCAGACTCACCAACAAGAGAAAATGTTTCTCCTTTGTTGATGAAGAAATTTGCATTCTTTACAGCTACAAATTTTTTACTTCCTTCACCGAAGGAAATTTCTAGATCTTTAACTTCTATTAATTTTTCTGTCATTTCCTTCTCCTAGTCCTTGATTGTAGTGAATCCCATTTTCGCACTAATCTTTTCATGAAGATTATCAATAATTTCTGGTTTATTGACTTTTGGTGCATCTTCATGTAAGAGCCATGTTTTAGCCCAATGTGTATCTGAAACATTGAAGACTGGTGGATGTTCCTCGAAAATCAATTTGCATTGCATAGTCTGAACGCAAAGCAAAGGCATCCCCTTTTACTGGTGAATACAATGATGGAGGAGTCCCTGGGATAGAATATAAATCACCTTTAGAGGTAGACAATTGTGGCAAACTTGAAAGGAGACTCCATGTATAAGGATGTCTTGGATCGTAGAAGATTTCTTCTACTTTTACCAAATTCTACAATTTCACCAGCATACATTACGGCAACCTTATCTGCAATACTTGCAACCACACCTAAGTCGTGGGTAATAAAGATTGTTGTAAAGTTATATTCTTTTTGCAATGATTTCAACAAGTCAATGATCTGGGCTTGGATGGTTACGTCAAGGGCCGTTGTAGGCTCGTCACAGATCAAGATATCAGGACGACAAGCAAGCGCAATAGCAATAACGATCCGTTGGCGCATCCCGCCTGAATATTGGAAAGGATATTCGTCAAAGCGACGTTCCGCTTCTGGGATTCCAACCTTTTCCATATAATCAATGGCCATTTCTCTGGCTTCTTTGGCACTCTTGCCTTGGTGTTTAATAATAACTTCCGTAATTTGTGATCCGATTGTATTAATCGGGTCCAAACTGGTCATTGGATCTTGGAAGATGGTTGCAATTTTTGCACCGCGGATATCTTCCCAGTCTTTGTTTGACTTGAGTTCTGTTAATTCTTGCCCACGATAATTAATGTTACCATTGGCAATTCGGCCGTTGTCTTCTAACATTCCTGTGAAGGTTTTTGTGAGAACAGATTTACCAGAACCTGATTCACCAACAAGTGCCATGACTTCACCTTCAACAAGGTCTAAGGACACATTGCGAATGGCTGTTAAGACACGATCCCGAACATCAAATTCTACTACGATATCGCGAGCAGATAAGATTACATTTTTATCATTTGTCATACCTACTCCTCCTATCTATGTGTACGTGGATCGCTGGCATCTGCAAGGTTTTGTCCAACGATATAGAATGACAAGGATACCAAGACTAAAACTGTCAATGGAATCCAGAAAAGATACGCATTGGTTGTTACGTTTTGTGAGTAGTCTGAAATCAGACGACCTAAACTTGGAACTGTAATTGGCAATCCCAATCCAAAGAAGGAAAGGAAGGCTTCAGTTGAAATAAAGGCTGGCAACAATTGAGTTGTTGTCGTCACAATAACAGATACCAATTGCGGCAAAATGTTTTTTGTCACGATTTTTAGAGTTGGAGTCCCCAAAGTACGGCTGGCCAAGTTGTACTCTAAATCACGGTAACGCATAATTTGGACACGGATAGAATAAGCAATCCCAATCCATCCTGTTACCGTCATCGCCAAAATCAAGTTCCAGAAACCAGCACCGATTGAGTAAGTCAAGACAATAACAATCAACATGAATGGAACGTTTGAAATAACGTTATAAACTTCCATCATGAAGCGATCGATTGATTTTGACACACCCCAAATCCCACCAATCACTACACCGATCACAACGTTGATCAAGGTAGCAATAAAAGAGATGATAATCGAATTGCGGGCACCAAACCAAACTCCATCAAACAACGATTTACCATTGTTATCTGTACCAAAGAAAGCTTTGGCACTTGGAGGATTCAAACGAGCAGTGAAATCATTTACTTTACTTACATCATTGTAATCAAAGTTTGAAAACATTGGATAAACAAAACTCATCAAGAGAATAGCAACCAAGACTGCTAACATGAAAATGGTTGATTTCTTTTTGAAAAATTGACGAAATACGGATTTCCAGTAGGAGTACGACGGCGCATCAATTGTTTCAGAGGCAAAGTCGTCACGTTCAACAAATTGGAATTTCTTTTTATCGATTGTAGACATTATTTGCCTCCTTTCTTAGTTGTCAATTTGATACGAGGGTCTACCATAACCATGAGAATATCACCGGCCATTGCTCCAAATACAGCAAGAACAGTAAAGATGAAGACAAGACCAACCACCATGGTATTGTTCGATGCCTTGATGGAATCAATCAACATTTTACCCATACCAGGGAAGGCAAAGACGGTTTCTGTCAAGGTAGCTCCTGAGATAACCAAGACCAATTGAACAGGAATACCTGTAACGATTGGAACCATGGCATTTTTGAAGATATGTTTGCGGGAAATTTCTTTCTCAGAAAGCCCTTTGGCACGTGCAAAACGGACAAAGTCTTGTGAGTGCAAGTCAATCATATAACGACGAATCCAAACAGCCAAACCTGGAGCGGTCAACAGTCCCAAAATGACAGAAGGAAGAACATACGATCTCCAGTCCTGAGCTCCTAAGACTGGGAAGGAGTCGGGAAGACCGATTGTTGAACCTACCAAGCGAACAATGTAAACCAAGGCAATCGTTGGAAGAGCCATCATCAATGTCAAGACAGCTGTCGAGGCACTATCAAACCATGTGTTCTTCAACAAGGCCATGTAAGATCCCAATGGAATCGCAATCAAGTAAGCAATTGCAATCCCGATCAAGCCGATAATAGAAGAGCTCACAATCATGGATGGATTTTCATAGTTGCTCAAAGTTGCTGTATAGGCATCTCCTTTACCAAAGCGGGCAATATCTTGAGCATCTGCCCTGCTTGGTGATTTGTAAGTACGTGAGTAGATATTGATAGAAGATTCTTTTTTCCCTGTTGGGAAGTTTACTTCACTCTTCTTAGTAGTACCTTGTCCTTGTGTAATAACCTGAAGAACTGGCGTATTTGAATAAGTTGGGATAAGATTCACCCAAGTTTAACGATACAAAATTTTGATGAATGAACGGGAATTGACCATTGAAATACAAAAGATATTTATGTTTAGTCCCCGAACCAACTACTGACCAACCAATAGCTGGGATCATTTTCAATGCGAATATAGCGTTCAAGTTTTGGATTAGAAGCATCTTTGATGACATTTGGATGATCAATCTGAATCAGATTGCCATAGAATCCAATAACACGTTCAAAGACAGGGACTTCACGAGTTGCGTAAAAGCCTTTGTTTTCAGGGAAACGTTTCAATACCCAGCCATTTCCAAGATTAGAAATGTACTTTTTGTAGATCTTTTCGTTTTCTTTAGTAGGCTCTACAGTTACTGATGAGTCTTCCTTGCTTGCTTTTTCTTTCAAAGCTTTTGAATCAAGATATTCTATATACCCCATACGATCATAGACTGTGTTTTCATAATTGATTTTAGAATCCTTAGTCTTTGCAATCTTATTATAGTTAGGGTCGTTTTTGAAAATTAAATTTCTTGGGGTTAGCGTATAAATAATTGTATACGTCAATGTCGTAACCAAAAAGATCGACACTAACGAACGTAAAATACGCATAAATATATATTTTTTCATATTCCGTTCCTTTAATGTTCAAAAGAACTTTCTCCCCTATTAGAGAAAGTTCTGATGAAGGTGATTATTTAACGTGTTTTTCAAGTTCTTGCTGAGCTTTCTTATTTGAATCAGCTTTTTCTTTCAACCATTTTTCACGTGCTTGATCATATTGTTTTTTAGTGACAGGTTCATCTTGAATTTCAACATATTTGAAATAAGTTGATCCTTTGTTACCTGTTTGTGATGAAGGTCCAGAGAATGGAACCACTTTTGAAACAACTGTAGCTGCTCCAGAGCTTGTCATAGTTGGAATCACTAATGCGCTATCTGTTAACCAAGCTTGCGCTGCTGCAAATTTGTCATAACGTGTCACTACGTCTTGAGTTTCTTTTTCTGCATCATCAAGCAACTTCGCATATTCATCTAAACCAACTGCTTTAGCAGAGGCATTATCGACACCACCAGCAAATCCAAGGTAAGTCTTAGTTTGGTCTGGAGAAGATGGTTGCAAGGTATCAAGGTAAGTAGATGGGTCATCGTAGTCTGGATTCCATCCTACAAGTCCTTGAAGATCCCAGTCAGTTTCTGCAGCTGATGGTACGTTCAATGTAATGTTCAAGACTTCATCTTGGTCCATCATTTGAAGGTCCACAACAACGTTTTCTGTGCCAAGTGTTTCTTCAACTGATTGTTTGAAGGATTGCATCCGTGACACAAAGTTTGTTGAGTTTTGTGCAACTGGAACATCCAAGTGGATTGGGAATTGAACACCTTCTTTTTGGAGTTCAGCTTTTGCTTTTTCAAACTGAGCTTTTGCTTTTTCCTTGCTATAGAGGCCGTTTTGACTGTCTGCAAGATTCACACCGCTCCATTGATCTCCCATATGTTTGCAACTTGTCTGCTACTACATCACCAAAGTCTTTACCGTTTACTTGAACAAAGGCAGGTGCAGTGTACATATTCCGAATAGCAGCCTTAGCATAGTCTTTACCATTGACTTGTGCTGAATAATTCTCACGGTTCAAGGCAAAGGTGATCGCTTGACGGAAATTCTTGTTTAAGATAGCTTTCTTAGTAGAAGATTTCTGGTCATCTGACGTCTTAGAAGTATGGTTGTATGCTTGACGGTCAATATTGAAACCTAAAGACTGCTACACCAGCACCAGGCTGTGTGTTGTAGATATTGTCTTTGTATTTTTCTTCAACAGACGCAAAGTTTGAGCTAGCTGGGAATAGACGAGCAACTGTGTATGATCCATCAGTAAAGCCACGCGCCAATGAATCTTGGTCTGATCCATCATAATAAGAGAATTTGATCTTGTCGATATGAACGTTGTCTTTATCCCAATACTCTTCATTCTTTTCAAAAGTGATTTCTGATTTAGAAGTGATTGATTTCAAAAGGAATGGACCATTGAACAAGATTGATTTAACATTACCTGGTTGACCAAATTCATCACCCTTGCTCTTCAAGAAATCTGTACTAATTGGGAAAAGAACACCATTAGTTGTTTTTGAATTCCAGAAAGTTTCTGGTTGGTTCAAAGTATACTCAAGAGTATAGTCATCCACTGCTTTGACTCCAACCTCAGAGAAATCTGAAATTTTTCCTTCTGAGTAGTCTTTCAATCCTTTGATTGAGTCTTTTACCAATGGAAGAGATTCTGATTTTTTATCCGCCGCATGCTTCAATCCAGTAACAAAGTCATGAGCTGTTACTTCACCATGCTCTTCACCATCAGCATCATACCATTTAACACCCTTACGGATTTTGTAAGTATAGGTCAAACCGTCTTTTGAAACAGACCAATCTTCAGCAATAGATGGTACAAGGTTTCCGTACTTGTCGTTCTCCAACAAACCATCTACACCGTTTGTTGTAATATCGTGTACGGAAGCTTTTGAAGATACAGTGTAATCCAAAGTTGTTGGATCATCGTTATAAACATAGCCATATGTTGTATCTTTTTTTGATGCAGACTTGCTATCTTTTGAGCCAGAACATGCTGCAAGGAAAGTTGCTGCGAGCAATGTTACTCCGGCAAATGCAAAAACTTTACTTTTTTTCATTTTGAGTCTCCATTTTATTGAATTTAGATAGAATTATAGCATAAGTGAGACAAAAAGTAAACTAAATTTTCTGAATATTTGGCAAGTGAAAGGAGCCACTAAGCGGAGGACTGTCTAAAAAATCAATCCTTTTTAGTGGCTCCTTACCCTACATAAACTTATGCGTTCTTACTATCCCAGCTATTTAGATTCGATGTGGTTCTTTAATTCTTCTTGGGCTTTTTTATTGGATTCAGCCTTTTCTTTCAACCATTTTTCTTTACTTGCATCGTAATCCTTTTGTCTTGATGACTTCTTCTGAAAGTTCAAGATATTTATAGTTGGTTCCTGTACCTTTTGTTCCAACCCATGAAGCAGCACGACTATATGGGACAGTCCGTTGCAACATTGGAGTTCCACCATTTGAAACAGTTGGCAAGATCAACGAACTATCGGTTAGCCATGCTTGAGCGGCTGCGTATTTCTCATAACGTACAGCTTGGTCACTCACTTCTGCATTGGCATCTTTTAAGAGCTCTGCATACTTCCCAAAGTCAACTGCTGTAATAGCAGGGCTGTTTTGAACCTGCATCCACACCTAGATAGTAGAAAACAGAACCGTTAACAGGACTTAAACTCTCTAAATAAGTAGATGGATCTTGGTAGTCTGGAACCCATCCTCCGCCTGCAAGGTCATAATCTTTCTCAGCAGCAGTGTCTGTAAAGTAGGTAATATTGTTAAAGTCATCATCAGATAATTTCTGAATATCTACGACAACATTGTCTGCACCAAGAACAGCTTCTACGGATTGTTTAAAGGAGCTAGCTTGTTGTACCTGACTGTTATCTGTCTGACTAACAACGTAATCCAAATGAATTGGGAATTGTACCCCTTCTTTTTGCAGTTGTTCTTTTGCTTTTGCAAATTCAGCCTTAGCTTTTTCTTGATTGTAGAGAGTGGTTTGGGCATCATCTAGATTTACGTCTTTCCACTCATCCCCATAGGTCACCAATTGTTTCTCAACAACCTTACCGAACTCTTCACCATTTACTTGAACAAAAGTCGGTGGAACCAAGGTGTTTCGAAGAATCTTGGTCGCCGCATCCGCACCAGATGTTTGAGCTGCATAGGCTTCACGGTCAAAGGCAAAGTTGACGGCTTGACGGAAATCCTTGTTTAAAATCGCTTGTTTTGTAGACGATTTTTGAGCATCTGTCGTTTTGGCTGTATGGTTATACTTCTGACGATCGATGTTGAAGCCTAGGTAGTAAGATGTACCATATTGAACACCATAAACAATATTATCACCAAATTTCTTTTTCACACTCTTATAAGTGGAGCTATTTGGCATTACTGTCGCAAATGAATATTGTCCATTCTCAAATTTCTTGATGACTGATTCTGGATCTGATCCGTCATTGTAAGTCAACTTCACATTATCAATATGAACATTCTTTTCATCATAGTATTCTTTATTTTTTACAAGTTCAATTTGAGATTTTGAAGTTAAATTCTTCAAATAATAGGGACCGTTATAGAGAATACTACTTGGTTTCAGGGAACCAAAGTCTTTTCCTTGAGATTTTAAGAAAGTTGCGTTAACTGGGAAAAGGACGCCTGATGTCGTCTTAGAATTCCAAAAGCTTTCTGGACGTTCCAAGGTATATTGAACGGTGTAATCATCTAGGGCTTTCACGCCAACTGTCTTGAAATCTGTTGTTTCACCCTTGGCATAGGCATCCAAGCCTTTAATGGAGTTTTGGATTAAGAAGAGACCTTCAGATTTTGATTCCACAGCATGTTTGATTCCTGTCACAAAATCGTGAGCTGTTACAGCACCATACTCTTCCCCTTCACTGGTGTACCATTTAGCATCTTTTCGAAGTTTATAGGTATAGACCAAGCCATCTTCTGAAACTGTCCATTCTTCTGCCAAACTTGGGATTAAATTTCCATATTTATCATTTTCTAACAAACCATCAACAAGGTTACTTGTAATATCAGACGTCGTGGTACGAGTCGATGCAATGTAGTCCAATGTATTTGGATCTGTTGAATAAATATAAGAATAAGTAGATTGATTGCTACTTCCACCGCCACAGGCTGTCAATAGAAGAGCACTGGCTAGAGAAACACCGGCCAGTACGAACCGTTTATTTACTTTCATCACTATCTCCTTATGTTAGGTTTTCTACCATTATACACTATTTCTTCCATTTTACCAACTATCTTTACAATTTACTTATAGAGTTTTAAATTAAGTGAAGGTGAAAATAGGATTAAAGCAGTTGCCTTCTTTTATGATACAATAGTAGAGACAAAAAACAATCGAGGATTCAAACGTGAAAAAAATAATCACTTTACTTCTTTGCATAATTCTTACCCTTCTCAGTACTTCTCCTGTAAGAGCGGAGGACCTAGACCTCGGAGCTCAGCATGCTATTGCAATCGATGGAACAACAGGTAAAATACTCTACGAAAAAAATAGCAATGAAAAAAAAGAAGTTGGTGGAATCAGCAATCTCTTAACTACTTATCTCGTTTACGAAGCCATTCAGCAAGGAAAAATCTCTTTAAATGATGACGTAGATATTTCGGACAAAGCCTACCAACTGACCGCTGTCGAAGGAATCAGCAATGTCCCCATGGAAGCCCGTAAATACAAGGTTAAGGACTTGCTCACTGCTCTCCTCGTATCAAACGCCAATAGTGCCGCCATCGCCTTAGCTGAAAAAGTAGCTGGTAGCGAAGAAAAATTCGTCCTCCTCATGAAAGAAAAGCTCAAAGATTGGGGAATTACAGATGCGACGATTGTGAATGCTAGTGGTTTGAACCAATCTATCATTGATGGGGATGGGGATGAGGAAAACAAAAAGAAAAATACAGAAAACAAGCTGAGTGCTTATGATGTTGCAGTTATTGCAAAACATCTCCTAGAAGACTATCCTGAAGTTACAAAAATCACCTCACTTCCCCATGCAGACTTTGCTGGAATTCAATTGGAGAGCAGTAACTATATGTTGGAAAACATGCCCAACTATCGAGCAGGAGTAGATGGTCTAAAAACTGGAAATTCCGAAAAAGGAGGGATCTCATTTGTTGCCTCTACGAATCAAAATGGGATTCGAATGATTACCGTTGTCATTGGTGTTGAGGCAATCGATGGCGACCCTTACGCACGATTTGTTGCAACAGCCAACCTGATGAATTATGTGAGCCAAAACTTCGTTCCAAACCTCATTGTCAGCAAAGGCAAAGCTTACAACAACAGTAAATCAACAGTCCTTGATGGTAAAAAAACAAGTTCCACCGCTGTCGCTAAGGATGACTTCATTGTGATTGAACGACAAGGAAGCCAAGCAGAAGCTAAAATCACCTTTAAAAGTAGCCAATCTTCATTTAGCGCTCCTATAAAGAAAGGTACTTCTCTCGGAACCCTTACCTACACTGATCCAGAACCCATCGGTCGAGGGTATATCGAAGGTAAAGCCCCTAGTATGGAAATGGTGAGCGGAGAAAATATCCAAAAAAGTTTCTTCTTAAAGGTGTGGTGGAATCAATTTGTTCGTTACGTCAACGATAAACTATAAATGCTCATAAACAAAAAAGAGGTCACCCTCTTTTTTTGTTTATTCAATTCCGTCAACAGAACTTCTATCGAACTTCGAAATAAGGAAAAGCAGTATCGCTGTCTATTGGATGAGTCGGGATTTCTTGTTCAATCACCGCACGCCAACCTGCTACCAATTCTTCAAAAGATAAGCTAGCTTCAGGTGTAGCTGTTGTTAGCTTCCGACCAAACCAAGCCATGGTCGCTGTTTCTAATTGAAGCATGGCATAACTAATCACAGGAACATTGGCAGCTTCGTAATTTTCATTGACTGCATGGGCTACTGCTGGTGCTTGAGGCAAGAGTTGAAGGCGGATTTTTTCTACAAGTTCTGGATCCAATTCTTGCCAAGAAATTAATTTCCCATCGATTTGATAATACAAATCAAATGTTTCTTGACCCGGCTTAAAATTCACTATCATAAAGGCACGATCCGCTTTATCAGGACCGCCAACAGCCTTCACAGCATTGATCAAGAGATTTTGTTCCATCTGTCTCCAATAATCATCTGCTTCTTCTGCTAGATCAATTGTAAAGGGTGGAACAATTTCCTCAACAGGAATTTCGCCCTTATTCGCTTTTTCAACATTACCAAATAATTTTTTTAAGAATCCCATTTTGCTTCTCCTTTTATCCCCTTAACCGACAGATCCTTCCATTTCATAGCTAATCAAGCGGTTGAGCTCAACTGCATATTCCATTGGAAGTTCTTTAGTGAAAGGCTCTACAAATCCCATGACGATCATTTCAGTCGCTTCTGATTCTGATAAACCACGGCTCATGAGGTAATAGAGTTGCTCTTCAGAAATCTTAGAAACCTTAGCTTCGTGCTCCAAAGCAACTTGCGAGTTATGGATTTCATTAAATGGAATGGTATCTGACGCAGACAAGTCATCCATGATAATGGTATCACACTCAATGTGACTGACAGATTTCGCTGAATCTTTATTGAAGGTCACTTGTCCACGGTAGTCAACCTTTCCTCCACCTTTCGCGATGGATTTTGAGACGATTGAAGAGCTGGTATGTGGAGCATTGTGGATCATTTTAGCACCTGTATCTTGGTGTTGCCCCGCATTTGCAAAGGCGATAGAAAGCATAGTCCCACGCGCGCCTTCTCCATCCAGATAAACAGACGGGTATTTCATGGTCGTTTTAGCCCCGAGGTTTCCATCGATCCATTCAACTGTCGCATCTTTGGTCGCTTTGGCCCGTTTGGTTACCAAGTTATAGACAGTGTCGGACCAGTTTTGGATGGTCGTATAACGCATATAAGCGCCATCCAAGGCAAAAATTTCGACAATAGCTGCGTGCAGGCTATTGCTTGAATAAGTCGGTGCTGTACATCCTTCTACATAGTGGACGCTAGCGCCTTCGTCAACAATAATCAAAGTCCGCTCAAACTGACCTGTATTTTCATTATTAATCCGGAAGTAAGTCTGCAAAGGAACATCGACCTTAACACCCTTCGGCACATAGATAAAGGTTCCACCTGACCATACTGCGGAGTTGAGGGCTGCTAACTTGTTATCTGTCGGAGGTACCAACTTAGCAAAGTATTGCTTAAACAAGTCTGGTATTCCTTCAAAGCCGAATCTGTATCGGTAAAGATGATTCCGAGCTTTTGGAATTCTTCCTTCATGTTATGGTAAACTACTTCAGACTCATACTGAGCAGCTGCTCCGGCTAGGTAAGCACGCTCTGCTTCTGGAATACCAATCCGTTCAAATGTTTCCTTAATTTTTTCAGGCACTTCATCCCAGCTACGTGCAGGTTTATCAGATGGTTTTTGATAATAAATCAAATCATCAAAATCAATATCTGACAAGTCCGCTCCCCAAGTTTGCATCGGCATTTTTTTAAATGCTTCATAAGACTTCAAACGGAACTCCAGCATCCATTCTGGCTCATTTTTCGCAGCAGACAACTCACGAATAACTGATTCATTCAACCCTTTTCCTGTTGACAAGATTGGGTCTACATCATCGTGAAAGCCAAATTTATATTCACCAAGATCAATTGGTTTTGGTTCTACTCTTTCTTCTGTCATATCTTTCCTTTCATTTTCTTTTTAGCGCTCTTTCCATGTGATTACTTTTTCTAGTCTGGACCATAAGCACCCGAATGTTGATAGCATTTCTCACCAGAAGCTTGGTTAAAGAACAGACTTAAATCTTAATCACTTTTATTCATCATTAGGCTTGAGCATCGATTGCTTTTTTGAGAGCATTCCAGGCCAGGGTCGAGCACTTGATCCGTTGTGGAAATTTAGCAACCCCAGCTAAAAAAAGGCTGCATCTCCCAACTGGTCTTGACGGGCATCTTCTTTGCCTTGGACCATTTCTGAAAAAATAGTCGCCAACTCTAGCACTTCTTCCTTTGGATTTTCCTAGGACAACGTCCGTCATCATACTAGCAGAAGCCGTCGAAATCGTACAACCTGAGTTGACAAAGGCAATGTCCTTGATTACTCCTTCATCATCAAACTGAACAGACAAACTAATCACATCGCCACAGGTTGGATTGTTTAAGTTGATTTGTTCAACCCCTTCAATCTTTCCATGGTGGTGGGGATTTTTTGAATGGTCAGCTACTACAGCCATATAGAGGCTATCTAATTTAGAAAGTGCCATTGAAAAACTCCTTTGTTTTTATCAGCGCTTCTACAAGCTTATCACAGTCTTCCTTTGTATTGTAGAGATAAAAGCTAGCTCGAGCAGTCGCTGGAACCTCCAAATACTGGATCAAAGGTTGAGCACAATGGTGGCCTGCCCGAACGGCAACCCCTTCATAATCCAAGGCAGTCGCAAGATCATGAGGATGCAGATCCCCTAAGTTGAAGGAAATCACCCCAGAGCGTTTCGCTAAATCTTGGGAGCCATAGATTTTCAAGCCTTCAATTGCTTGAAGTTTGGGAAAGACGTAGGCAATCAAGTCTTGCTCGTGATGCTCAATAGCATCCATGCCAATAGCCTCTAAATAATCAATCGCCGCAGCTAAACCAATAGCACCAGCCATATTTGGAGTCCCTGCTTCGAATTTCCAAGGGAGTTCCTTCCAGGTTGCGGATTGTTCATAGACAAAGTCAATCATTTCCCCACCAAATTCAACAGGTGACATTTGGTTGAGATAGTGCTCTTTTCCATACAAGACTCCAATTCCCTGTCGGTCCAGCCATTTTATGCCCGGAAAAGACAAAGAAGTCTGCATCTAGTTTTTGAACATCAATTTTCATATGGGGGACTGATTGGGCCCCATCCACTACCATAATAGCACCTTTTTTTCATGGGCCAATTGAGCGATTTCTTGGACAGGATTTATCACCCCGAGAACGTTAGAAGCATGGGTAATGGAAACAAATTTGGTTCGATCTGTCAATTTTTCTCGGAAATCCTCTAGATCCAGACCACCGTCTTTCAAGTAGGCATAGACCAACTTCGCCCCTGTCTTCCGACAAGCTTCCTGCCAAGGAAGGATGTTGGAATGGTGTTCCATAATAGAGATGAGGACCTCATCCCCTCTTCGAGGATTTCTCTGCAAACCGCCCAATCCCAGTTCAAGCCTGTCGTAGTCCCTCTCGTAAACAAGACCTCTTTGGTCGAGGAAGCGTTTATAAAACGACGGACCGTTTCTCTGTCGCTTCATAGGATGCGGTCGCCCGTTCCGCCAAGGTATGAACCCCTGCGGTGAACATTGGCATTATCCTCTTGGTAATAGCGATTCACCGCTTCTAAGACAGCTTTTTGGTTTTTTTGTGTCGTCGCTGCATTATCTAAATAGACAAGTGGCTCATCATTCACTATTTGATCTAAAATCGGGAAATCTTTCCGAATCTTTTCGACATCTATCATGTTTATCTCTTCAATAATTTATCTTCAATGGTTTGGATCATTTCTTCACGAACTTCTTTGACTGGAATCTCCACGATCACTGATCCAAGGAAACCACGAACCACTAGGGCGTTCTGCAGTTGCCTGATCCAAGCCACGGCTCATGAGGTAGTACATGTCTTCTGGATCTACCTGACCGATAGAAGCCGCGTGACCTGCAGTCACATCATTTTCATCGATCAAAAGAATTGGGTTAGCATCGGAACGAGCTTGGTCAGAAAGCATTAACACGGCTTTCTTTGTTGGGCATCTGCCCCTTTTGCTCCCCTTTGATAATGTGGCCAATCCCGTTGAAGGTCAAGGTTGCCTTTTCAAGAATGACACCATGTTGGAGAATGTTCCCTACCGAATTGCAACCATAGTTGGTTACACGGGTATCAATCCCTTGTACCTGACGACCACTAGATAGGGCTACGACCTTCAGGTCTGCATGGCTGCCGTTTCCTATCAAGTCACTATCAAAATCAGCAACGACATTTCCTTCGTTCATGACACCAATTGCCCAGTCAATGCTAGCATCCTTGCCTAGTTTCCCACGGCGGCTAATGTAGGCAGTGACATTCTCACCAAGACGATCAATCGCAGCAAACTTCACTTGCGCACCCGAACGGGCAATGACTTCTACTGTGATATTAGCAGTTGCCTTAGCACTACCTTCTCCACGTGACTCAAGACGTTCAAGGTAACTAATCTTACTGTTCTTACCAGCGATAATCAAGATGTGCTTGTTAAATGGCACATCGCTATCACTATCCTGGTAGAAGACACCCTCGATTGGCTCCGCGATTTCTACATGATCTGGAATATAGAGAACAGCTCCACTATTGAAATAAGCTGTGTGATAGGCTGCCAACTTGTCATCATCATATTTAACGGATGACATGAAAAATTCTTCTACGACCTCTGGAATTACTTCCAGGGCTGAGTGGAAGTCTGTAAAGATGACTCCCTGGTTGGCCAAGTCAACTGGAATCTGTTCAAATACTGTATGAGTTCCCATGCTGAACCAATTTTAATTGATTGTCAATCGCCGTGAAGTCTGGCACAGCAGTGAGGGGCTCACTTTCTGTGATTGTTCCATCCCCAAGATTCCAACGATGAAATTTCACGCGTTCAATCACGGGTAGTTCTAAAGTCATCAATTTTATCAAAAGCCTTCTGGCGCAAGTCCTGCAACCATTGAGGCTCTGCATGCATTTCTGAAAAAAGTTTGATATTTTCTTTGGTCATTTACTCCTCCTCAAAGATCCTGTTCAGTTTTGGACACAAGATTAGAGTTCTTCTTTGTAGTCGTAACCTAACTCTTCTGCTAATTTCGCGTATCCTTCACGCTCCAAACGCACAGCAAGTTCAGGACCACCTGAAAGGACGACACGACCTTCCATCATCACGTGAACCACATCAGGAGTAATGTAGTTTAAAAGACGTTGGTAGTGGGTAATGATCATGGCACCAAAATCTTCGCCACGCATTTCATTGACCCCTTTTGAAACCACTTTAAGGGCATCGATATCCAAACCAGAGTCAATCTCATCAAGGAGGGCAAACTTCGGTTCCAACATCAACAATTGCAGAATTTCATTGCGTTTCTTCTCACCACCTGAGAAACCTTCGTTCAAATAGCGTTCTGCCATTTCTTCCTTCATATTGAGGAGTTCCATTTTCTGGTCCAATTTTGTGATAAAATCACGAACAGAAATTTTTTTCATCCTCTTCTTTGCCAGCATTCATGGATCGCACGAAGGAATTCAGCATTGGTAATTCCCTGGAATTTCTGATGGGTATTGCATAGCCAAGAAAAAGGCCCATGCGAGCACGTTCATCCACTTCCAATTCAAGGATATTCACTCCATCAAATAGAATTTCACCCTTTGGTCACTTCATAGTTTGGATTCCCCATGATGGCTGCAGATAGGGTTGATTTCCCTGTCCCGTTAGGTCCCATGATGGCTGCAATTTCCCCTGTTTTAAGGGTCAAGTTCACGCCTTTTAAAATTTCCTTGCCTTCAATTTCTACATGAAGATCTTTAATCTCTAATACTGACATTTGTATTCCTTTCTGCTATAGAGTTTTGTCTTATCTAGTATAACAAAAAAAAGCCTAAAAGGCTTTTCTGGTGTTTAGAATCGTTCTTATTTAGTCTTGTTTTTTCTATTTTGTCGAACTTCCTCTCGATAGGCAGAATTTCCTATATAGCGTAAGCAATTGAGGAGCGGACTATGGTGAGGACCTAGGACTCCAATCAATTCTGCTAAGAGCTCAACCCCTAATACCAAACCGATGACAAGCAGAACGCCACCAATACGAGTCGAGATATTCAACAGAAGAGAAATCATAGCAAAAATCATCGAAATTCCATAGATAACCAAGACAGTTCCACGATGCGTTAAGCCCAAAGAAAGTAGGCGATGGTGCAAGTGATTCCGATCTGGGGCATAGAAACTTCTGACCAGAGAGAGTCCGACGAACAATCGCTAAAAAGGTATCCGTAATTGGAACTCCCAAGATAATCATCGGCGTAACAACCGCAACAGCTGTCGCATTCTTAAGACCTTGCAAGGACAAAACAGCGATCATAAAACCAATGAAGAGGGCTCCTGTATCCCCTAAATAAAGAATCGCTGGATGATAATTAAAAGGGAAGAAACCAGCAATGGCCATGACTAAGACAAAAATCGTCATAGTCAGAAAGAGATTGGGCACTGGGAGAAAGAAATGAGAAACAATCCCCATCGTCACCAAGGAAATAATCGAAACCCCACTGACCAGGCCATCCAAACCATCAATCAAATTGACTGCATTGGTAATCGAAATGATCCAAATGACTGTTAAAAATATAGGACAAACCAGGGGATCAAAATGAAGAAATGGCCCTCGAAAAGGGATCTTTGAAAATCATTTAAGCGAAAAATCTGTAAAGAACCAGATCACACTAGCCCCTAGGAAAATCCCCAGCATCTTTAACCGCGGTGATAATTCTTTTATATCATCGATTAAACCAGTCAGACCAATGATCCATCCTCCAACAACAACTGGTAAAGTATAGGTCAGATAAGATGTCTTAGCTACATAGCCTTTGGTAATCATCGGTAGCAATACCACGGTTGCAATGGTAAAAGCAAGAAGAATGGCTAAACCACCAGCGCTGGGCATGGGTTTTTTATTGATCCGACGCGCATTTGGATAGTCTACGGCATCTATTTTAAAGGCCAGTAACCTCACAAAGGGAGTTAGAATCAAACTGATCAAAAAAGTTGCAATCAGGACCAGGATAAATTGTAATGGAAAAGTAATCATACCAAATTAACCTTTTGAAGTTCGTGAATAGCATCTGAGACGAGCAAGAGATGGCCATGTTCCTGGAGGACAGCTCTAGTAGTATCTGTATCTTCCGCATATTCACGCATGGTTGCCAAGAGCCAACCTGGATAATCTTGCGGGCACCCTTCCAAATCAATCAAGACGGTTAAATAGTAAATCCCGTCCATTTTATAAAGTTCCGAAGTCTCAACCGCATAATGAACTGTTTTTGTAAACCGAATCACTTCTTCTAACTGAGAAAACTGGAGGATATAATAAATATACCGTGTATCTACTGGATGATTCGGCGTATCTTCTTCTGAAAGCTGATTCTCATCAGCCAATTCCTCAGCTTCTAAATGACGGATAGCATCGCCGTCTCCCTTACTCTTTTCAGAGATGGTTTTTTCCAAGGTCTTGATAAATTCGTCCGGAGACATTTGCGATAATTCTTCCATATCAGGCAAGTCGGAAAAATCTTCAAAATTTAGATGCTGATCAATTTTTGATTTGGTCACAAACACATCGAGCTTATCCGGCTTAGGAGTCACTCGGAAACTCAACATGCCACTGTCTAAGAAACTTTCTGGCATTTCCAATTCATCTAAGATGGTATAGAAAAATTCTTCTGTTTTTTCTTGAGGCACCAAAAAATCGGCCATTTCCATGCCTCGTTCTTCTAAATCCTCTAATTGAATCGTGATTTTAATGGTTGAATCACTGATTTGCTTCATCTTCATGACTGCACCTCATACTGTTAGTCTTTCTATTATACTAAAAAGGGACATATTTTTCAAAACATGACCCCCCACCTCAGATATGAAAAAACCTTAAACAAAAGAGCACTTCCTCCCCCCTCAAACATAGCCATTTGAAGAGAAAGAAGAAGCACTCCTATCTCATGATTAGATAAAGATTTTAATTACTGCATAGACCAGCAAAATCGCTCCCAAAACAATCCGATATTTTCCAAAAACTGTGAAGTCATGAGTTTTAACATAATCTGTCAAGAAGCGAATCGCTACCATACTGACTCCGAAGGCAACTGCCATAGCGACCAAAAGGATCGTTCCTTGGCTGAAGCTTAAAGCATTTCCTCCCAAGACAAACTTAGCGACCTTTAATAGGCTAGCTCCAAACATAGCAGGAATCCCCAGATAGAAGGTAAATTCTGTCACAACTGAGCGGCTAACTCCATTGACCAAACCACCTACAATCGTTGCACCTGACCGACTGGTCCCTGGGAAAAGTGACAAGACTTGGAACAAACCAATATAGAGAGCAGTCTTATAAGGCAACTTGTGTAATTCCGTCACTTCTGGTTCTACTTGCTCTCGTTTTTCAAGGTAAATAAAGGCCCACCCATAGGTGATCAGCATGATGGCTACAGAAAAAGAGTTATGAAAATGAGCTTCAAACCAATCATCTAATTTAAAGACAAAGAGCAAAGGCAGGGTCGCCACAGCAACCTTGGTCCACAATTGCCAAGTCCGTCTCACCTCTTTTTTCGATTTTCCAGGCTTAAAGGGATAAAGCTTGTCGAAGTAAATCACGACGACGGCCATAATAGCACCAAGCTGAATAACGACATTAAACATCTCCATAAAGGCAGGGTTTTGATCCTTAAACTGAATAAAGTCTTGGATCAAAATCAAATGACCTGTACTTGAGATTGGAAGCCACTCGGTGACTCCTTCAACGATTCCAAAAAGAATCGCTTTTATCACTTCAATGATAAACATCTTCTTCTCCTAAACTTACATTTGCTATATTATAACACATTTCTAGCCATAGAACCAGATGTGCTTGCAAGGATGCATAGACTAAAAAAAGTGAGGTAAATCCTACCTCACTTCTCTAAAATTGTAACTACAACTGTGGCTAGCTAGCACTTGTGCGACTCTAAAAAGCACCGAAACCACCGCCACCACCGCCACCAGAGAAGCCACCACCAGAACTACCGCTTGAAGACACTGTAAAATGACTAGCAGTTGTCGCGGTCGTTCCATAAGTAGATAAGAGATGGCTGGAATGGATCAGATTACTACGAAATGGAGTGTAGACATAGGCATCCATACTTGGGTTATCCAAGTGGATTTGACGAAGCTTCATCACTTTACTTACTTGATCTGCAAAACCAAATAGAGTAGCATAGACTAATAAGCGATTCCATAAAACCAGCGATTGAACTTCTGCTTCTTCCAAATGAGCGATATCCCGCAACATATTACGGAAGCTATCCCAGTAATAGCGCTGTTCTGCACCGAGATCCGTTGGGACTCCATCCCGTCGATAGAGTGTGAACTTCCCTTGGAAGGATGCCGGAAGAATCCACATTACCAACACATAGATCACACAAAAGATAGAGAACCAATTCAAGATGAAATAAGCAATTAGACCGGTTACCAAAGCAATGCTCCACGCAGCCCATCCAAAGAAGAGACACATACGGCCTGCACGTTCCTCCCCTACCTCTAAAGGACGGTAGTAAGGAGAAAGGGCAAAGGTTTGGATCCTTTGTTGAACTGCCTGAGCGACACGAGAAATCGCTACATCAATCCGATCTTGCGCTTGTTTTCCTCTCTTGCGAATGGCATCTTGCTCTTTCTCAGAGGCATATTTATAGAGAGAATCCGAAATTTCATAATCTGAAAACAAGTCATCTGTTCTACAATATTTTTGAGAACCGAAAGCAAGTCTAAGAAACTCGCGCTCAAATTCATCCAATGTATCTTCATTTTGAATCGTTAAAACTGTATGAGTGTCGTATTGCTCACAGATGATATTTTTTCGATCAATCAAATCAAGTAAGGTTGCTTGCACCAACTGATCAAATTTAAAGGCGCCCCGAGCATGTTTTTTGGTTGGAGAAATCTCATCTAGCTCTGTAGAGTATACAATCGAGGCCATTAGTAGAGGCGCAACGTCATTTGGTATCTCATACAAGCGGCTATTTTTCGGGAAAACTCTGGTAGAAGTAACAGATTGCATGAATCGATAACGACAATAAATAGCGAGAAGAAGGAAGAACAGAATAAGGATTGGGAGTAGGACCTTCATAAATAGGCGAATCCAGGTCCTTTTTTGAACAATTCCTGCTTCTGTCCGATGATAGTTGAACTCCTCCATTAAGCCTGTATCTCTATCTGATTCCCCAAAGGAAGCTATATCCGATTTCCGCCAGTAAGCATAAATCTCAACACCTTCTTTTCGTTTCAGATTCTCTAGAGTAGCCTTATAGTTTGCTTCTTCTTTCTGAACAGTTGCCTCAGCCCCCATATAAGCCGTATGGATATTCAGTTCCGATTTCGAGGCAGGCGTGGCAAATTTCGGGATAATCTGTAACTCTACTTTTTTGACCTCTTGATCCCCATCACTGATTGGTTTCCAGTTCAATAACAGGATATCTTGATGAACATAGAGCAGGATTTTTTAAGTGCCAGGTAACCTTTATCTTGACAGTATCCCCTGCACTTCCGCCGTTATAAATCTTTAACCTGATAACCATCGCCTAAATTATGAACTTCTGGTTCTTGTGACAAAGTTCTACCTTCCACTTCCACCAAAGGAGGAATTACTATTTCAAAACCTTGAGGCATTTTACCCGCACTTCCCAAGGTGACATATTGACCATTATAGGAAGTTGTAAAATGATAGACCAATTCTTCCTCATAGGTAGCATCGTCCCAAGTTTCCAAGGTAAGAGTCCCCCGATAAGACTGAACCTCATAGGAAGGACCATCCGCCTTTTACAAGACCTGTTACAAATAGACAGGCCATCACTGCCAATAGAACATACAGAATTTTTTTCATTTCCCCTATACTCCTTTGGTTTATTATAGCATTTTTTCATGAAAAGGCTATCAGGTTTGAAAAGTAGACCAATTTCCTGTACAATAAGATGATACTATTTATAAAGGAAGAGGAGACTACATGAAAAAAACAATTTATGCTCTCTTTACCGGACTACTTTTGTGTCTGGGAATGAGCCATATTGTCAAAGCAGATGAGTATCTCCGGATTGGAATGGAGGCTGCGTATGCTCCTTTCAACTGGACTCAAGAAGATGATTCAAATGGAGCCGTAAAGATTGATGGCACCAACCAATATGCTAATGGTTACGATGTTCAAATCGCCAAAAAGGTTGCTGAGGGACTAGGTAAAAAACCTCTGATCGTAAAAACATCTTGGAACGGACTAATTCCAGCCCTCACTTCTGGGAAAATCGATATGATTATCGCCGGGTATGAGTCCTACTGCTGAGCGCAAAAAAGAGGTTGCTTTTTCTAATAGCTACTATACTAGTGAGCCAGTCATGCTGGTCCGCAAAGATGGAAACTATGCGAATGCCACTAGTTTAGATGACTTTAAGGATGCAAAGGTCACCTCTCAACAAGGGGTCTACCTCTACTCTCTCATCTCCCAACTCAAGGGTGCAAAACAAGAAACTGCAATGGGAGACTTTGCTCAAATGCGCCAAGCTTTAGAATCTGGTGTTATCGATGCCTATGTTTCTGAGCGTCCAGAAGCCTTGACAGCTGAGTCCGCTAATTCAAAATTTAAGATGATCCAATTCAAAAAAGGATTTGAAGTTGGTGAAGAAGATGCGACCATCGCTATCGGGATGAAGAAGGGTGACGCTAGACTTGACCAAGTCAATGCAGCACTAGCTAATATTTCATCTGAAGACCAAGTCAAACTCATGGATGATATGATCAAGAAGCAACCAGCTTCCAGCGATGCTAGCGATGATGAGCAGACTTTCTTCAGCCAAATGATGAAGATTTTGAAAGATAATGGCCCACAGTTCTTACGCGGAACTGGTATGACTCTCCTCATCTCCATGACGGGAACCATCGCTGGGTTGATTATCGGTTTGTTAATCGGTGTCTTCCGGACTGCTCCTATGTCTAAGAACAAGGCCCTCGCCGCCTTGCAAACATTCTTTGGTTGGTTCCTCAATGTCTACATTGAAATCTTCCGCGGAACTCCGATGATTGTTCAATCCATGGTTATTTTCTACGGTTCAGCCCAAGCCTTCAACATTTCCTTGGATCGCACCTGGGCCGCCATCTTTATTGTTTCGATCAATACAGGGGCTTATATGAGTGAAATTGTTCGTGGAGGAATCTTAGCAGTGGATACTGGTCAGTTTGAAGCAGCGACCGCTCTAGGAATGACCCATGGACAAACCATGCGCAAGGTCGTCCTTCCTCAGGTCATTCGGAATATCTTGCCAGCGACAGGGAATGAATTTGTCATCAACATCAAGGACACATCTGTCTTGAATGTTATCTCTGTGGTCGAGCTTTACTTTACAGGAAATACGGTGGCAACTCAAAACTACCAATACTTCCCAACCTTTCACTATTATTGCGAGTTATTTACTTTTATCCTGACTTTCACTATCACCCGTATCCTTCGTTACATCGAACGTCGCTTAGATTCTGATACCTATACAACAGGTGCCAATCAAATGCAAGTCAAAGAGGTGAAATAATGGCAGAAAAAATACTTGAAATCAAACACTTAAAAAAATCCTACGGTCAAAACGAAGTTTTGAAGGACATCTCTTTCTGTTGAGAAGGGCGAAGTAATCTCTATCATTGGGAGCTCTGGTAGTGGGAAATCTACCTTCCTTCGCTCCATCAATCTCTTAGAAACACCGACTGATGGGGAAATCCTCTACCGGGGGCAAAACGTTCTTGATCCTGACTATGATCTCACCCACTATCGGGAAAAATTGGGCATGGTGTTTCCAAAGCTTCAACCTCTTTGAAAACTGAAATGTCTTAGAAAACACCATTGTCGCTCAGACAACTGTCCTAAAACGGGACAGAGAAACAGCTGAGAAGATTGCTAAAGCGAATTTAGAGAAAGTTGGTATGGGAGAACCTTATTGGGCTGCTCGTCCAAAACAACTTTCAGGAGGACAAAAACAACGGGTCGCTATCGCTCGTGCTCTCTCTATGGATCCTGATGCCATTTTTGTTCGATGAGCCAACCTCTGCTCTGGACCCTGAAATGGTCGGAGAAGTTCTTAAAATTATGCAAGACTTAGCCAAAGAAGGCTTAACCATGATCGTGGTCACCCACGAAATGGAATTTGCACGAGACGTCTCAAGTCGTGTTATCTTTATGGACAAGGGGGTCATCGCTGAACAAGGTGATCCGAAAGAAATCTTTACCAATCCAAAAAGAAGAACGGACCAAAGAATTCTTACAACGTTTCTAAACTAGAACAAACTCCCTCACTGGAAATCCTTCCGATGAGGGAGTTTTTTTAAATACCATCAATTGAAAGCACGATTCCACACATAAACTTGTTGAAAACCTTTGATAGATATGAAGAAAGCTAGTGATACTTTCCTACGATATCCTGATTTATATTATAAAAAAAGAAGGGAAGCTTTTTTTCCTTCTTTTTATATCTAAGTTTAATTTTCGAATTTTTTTGATGATTCTTATCATAAAAATCGATCAGCCAAGCGCAGTTTCAAACGAAATGTTTCTTTCACTTTTTGCACGACCTTGCGCAAGTGCAATGATAGACATTTCACGGGCGTTCGTTTCTTTTACTGATACGATAGCCAGTGATCTTTTTATCACGTACCCAACCAACAACTGATTCCACTTTTTTTCGAAGTTCGATTTAGCCATGATTCTTCTCCCTATATTATTATTTCCAATACTAATATAAAAATTTTTTTGCATATTTTGTCAACCATAATAGCTGAAAAATACGAACAATTTTAAAAAAAGTCAGATATTTTTGTTATTTAGCTTTTAAAGCTGAGAGGATTTGGGAAAAGTGAATATTCTCTACGCCATCCGGATTTGCTGGTAAGAAGAGGGTATTGGTCCTTGTTTTTTTCTGCAAAGTTATTCAAAGTATCCAAATATTGGTTGGTCAAAAGAATCGACATAATCTGTTCTTCTGTCAAATTCACATTGGTGTCTTTCAATTCCTTGATAGAATCTGCCAAACCATCTACAATAGCCTTCCGTTGCTCTGCAATCCCTGACCCCGTGAAGGCGATCTTTTTCAGCTTCTGCTTCGGTCAGTAACAATCTTTAATCTTGTCCGCTTCAGCCAATTCTTGAGCAGCCACATCGTTTCCGTTGAGCAGCGTTGATCTCATTCATTGACTGCTTGACTTCAGCATCTGGTTCAACCTTGGTAATCAAGGTTTTTTTACAATGATATACCCGTAGGTTGACATTTCTTCAGCTACTTGTTTTTTTGAACCTCAAGGGCGATTTCATCCTTTTTTTCTCAAACAATTCATCCAAGGTCAACTTTGGAACAGATGAGCGCAAAGCATCTTCGATGTAAGATTTGATCTGAGCTTCTGGACGCATCAATTTGTAGTAAGCATCCGTTACATTGTTTTCATTTACACGGTATTGTGTCGCGACATTCATGGTAACGAATACGTTATCTTGTGTCTTAGTTTCGACCACAATCTCGCTTTGCAAGAGACGCAATTGCACACGCGCAGCAATTTTATCGATACCAAATGGTGCACGGACATGAATCCCACTATTGCTGATCTTTTGATAGCGTCCAAAACGCTCAATAATCGCAACAGATTGTTGTTTCACCACATAGAGTGAGCTAATGAATACAGTAGCTCCAACTACTAGAATAGCCAATAGAAAAATCCAAATCATTTCCTGATTCTCCTTTTATATTTTATTACTTTTTTAAGTGACTCTTTGTTAAAGAAAGCCATCATACCAACATGTTATAGAGGGTTTCATTTCCATTTAGGTTAATGAAAGAAGGGTCAAATTGTTCAATCCGATTGATCAGACCTGCATAGTCATGCTTATCTGCCAAAGCAACCCCAATCAAGACTGGGCCCAGTCCCCTTACTTGCTCCGTTTGATGTACTCAAACCGCGTGATATCGTCATTTGGTCCTAAGATATCATTTACAAATTCTCGAAGAGCTCCTGGACGTTGCGGGAAGTTGACGATGAAGTAGTGTTTAATACCATCATAGATCAAAGCTCGCTCTTCCATCTCTGGCATCCGGTTAATATCATTGTTCCCACCAGAAATCACACAGCAAATGGTCTTCCCTTTGATATACTCTCTCAACACTTCTAAAGGCAGCAACACTGGCAGCTCCAGCTGGTTCTGCAACCAAGCCTTGCTTAGAATAAAGATCAATCAAGGTCTCAGAAATCAAGCCCTCGTTGACGCCAATCAAGGTCTCAACATTTTTTTTCGTTGCCTCATAAGTCAACTGACCTACCTTTTGAACAGCAATTCCATCCGCAAACTTATCAATCTGTTTGAGTTTTACTGGACCTCCGGCTTCAAAGGCTGCCTTCATCGACCGAGCACCATCTGCTTCGATCCCAATAACCTCGATCTCCGGTGCTTGTTCCTTGATATAGGTGGATACTCCGGCTATGAGACCACCTCCACCAACTGGCACTAACACCGCATCGAAGTCGATGGACTCTTTTTTAGCTTCCTCTAGAATTTCGTAGGCTACAGTTCCTTGACCCGCTTGGACATTGGCATCATCAAATGGATCAATGAAGGTACAGTTTTTAAGCTCGGTATATTCCTGCGCCGCCTTAGAAGAAGCATCAAAGGTATCTCCTACTAATTTAATGGTCACGTACTCTCCACCGAAGAAACGAACCTGGTTAATCTTTTGCTGAGGTGTCGTAATCGGCATAAAGATGGTCGCTGGGATTTTCATCTCCCGGCAGGTGTAGGCAACTCCTTGAGCGTGGTTGCCCGCCGAGGCACAGACTACTCCTCGCTCTCTCTCTTTCTCATTCAACTGAGAAATCGCGTAGTAGGCTCCACGAATCTTAAAGGAACGAACCCGCTGCGCATTTTCCTTCTTTAAGTAGATTTTCGCTCCATACTTTTCGGATAAATAATGATCATAATCTAAGGGAGTCTCAACAACCACACCCTTTAAGACCTTGTGGGCTTTTATGATATCTTTCGATGTTATCATAGTCTTCCTCTTCTTCTCCTTATTTCATCTAATTATATCAAAAGACTGCAAAAATTTCAGCGTGTTTTCCAAATTTTCAGAAAAATCACCCAAAATGTTCGATATGACACGTCTCTTCATAGAGATTCTGCTAAATGGTTGAAAATGCCTTCCAATCCATCTCTGCTATTGATGAAAAAGAAGTTGGGATTTCTCCCAACTTCACCATCACCTCATTAGTTATAGATTTTAAAGGCGTCGTCGTCATTTTTTTCCAACGAATGGCATTGCTTTTACGCAATTCAGCACCAACTTTTTCGATTTCAAGGTTAGCCGCTTGTTCACGGTAAGCAGTCAATTTTGGACGACCAGCTTTGTAGTCGTTCACAAAGTCGTTGGCGAATTTCCCATTTTGGATATCTGCAAGAACGGCTTTCATGTTTTCTTTCACTTGTTCAGTGATCACACGTGGACCTGAAACGTAGTCACCGTATTCAGCAGTGTTAGAGATTGATTGACGCATTTTCTTGAATCCACCTTCGTAGATCAAGTCAACGATGAGTTTCATTTCGTGAAGTACTTCAAAGTAAGCCAATTCTGGAGCGTATCCAGCTTCCGTCAAGACTTCAAAACCTGCTTCGATAAGGGCAGTCAAACCACCACAGAGAACGGCTTGTTCACCAAACAAATCTTCTTCAGTTTCTTCTTTGTATGTTGTTTCCAAAAGACCAACGCGTGCTGAACCAACACCTTTACACCAGTCCATGGCGATATCTTTAGCATTTCCTGTAGCATCTTGGTAGACAGCGTAAAGTGCAGGAACACCAAATCCTTCTTCATACGTACGACGTACCAAGTGACCAGGTCCTTTAGGCGCACACATGAAGACATCTACATCTGCAGGAACTTTGATGAATTCGAAGTGAATGTTGAAACCATGTGCAAATCCAACAGCATTTACCAGCTTCCAAGTTTGGAGCAATTTCTGCTTCGTACAATTCTTGTTGGATTTCGTCTGGAGCCAAGATCATGATAACGTCAGCCAATTTAGTTGCTTCTGCCACTGTGTAAGTATCAAAACCATCTTCTTTTGCTTTGTCAAAAGATTTACCTGGACGTACACCGATGATCACATCATGACCTGAGTCACGCAAGTTTTGAGCGTGGGCATGACCTTGTGAGCCATAACCGATCACGGCGATTTTTTTACCGTCAAGTGCTGCTACTTTTACATCTTTTTCGTATTCCATTTGAACTGCCATAGTTTTTTTCTCTCTTTTCTATTATTTATTGCCTCTTAGGCGGTAGTAACTATTTTGAATGGTGGGCTTTAATCGCGGGTAAAGCCAGTTGCACCCGTCCGTGCAACATTCTTAATCCCATAAGGACGAATGACACGCAAGAGAGCTTCGTTCTTCTCTGCATTTCCTGTCATCTGCACGGTGATGGAGCTTGGAGCCACGTCTACCACAGTCGCGCGGAAGGGCTGGATAATAGCCAGCACTCTGCTCGTTTCTCTGCTGGTGCAGAGACCTTGATCAGAATCACTTCACGCTCTAGGTGAGGTTTATCTGTAATGTCTCGGACGCGAATCACATCGACCTGGCGATTGAGTTGCTTGATGATTTGTTCGACTTCATCATGAGAGGCAACATCGATGATGATGGTAATCCGTGATACATTCGGATTTTCTGTTGCTCCTACTGAGATGCTCTCAATGTTGACTTGTCGTCTAGACAAGACACCGGTAAAGCGATTGAGAACCCCAGACCGGTTTTGAAGTTTGGCTGTTAACATTCTACGCATTAAACTTCACCCCCAACATCTCATGATTGCTCTTACCCGCTGGTACCATTGGTAAAACGTGTTCTTTCCGAGAAATGTCAATCTCGATGAACATTGGTACATCTTCGGTAATGACTTCCAAATCCTTCTCAAGCGTTTCGGGATTATCAAATTTGTAATTCTTAATCCCATAGGCTTGCGCCATCAATTGGAAGTCTGGCAAGGTTTCAAAGACGGACTCTGATGTTCGTCCATCATAGAAGGCTTCTTGCCACTGCCGAACCATCCCAAGTGAATGGTTATTGAGCATGATGACTTTGATCGGAATCTTGTAAACATTCAAGATTGCCAATTCTTGGTTGGTCATCTGGAAGCCACCATCTCCGACAAAGAGCACAACTTCTTTGTCTGGATTAGCAATCTTAGCACCAATTGCAGCTGGTACACCGAATCCCATGGTCCCTAGACCACCAGAAGTCACTAATTGCCGTTCGTTTTGATATGGGTAGTACTGAGCTGCCCACATTTGGTGTTGGCCAACGTCTGTCACGACGATGGCATCCCCCTTGGTCAACTCACCCACGCGTTCAATAACTGCTTGGGGTTGGACCACGCGTTCTTTCTTATCGTAAGAACGAACCCGGTTCTTATCTTTTGTGACCTTCTCGATCCATTTCTCCGTATTGTTGTGAACGACTGGCTCTGCCAACAACTGTTGTAGAGCTTTCTTCGCATCACCAACGACAGGAATATCGACTGCAATGATTTTACCAATCTCTGCTGGGTCAATATCAATATGAGCGACTTTGGCATTCTTCGCAAAGGTCTTTGGATTTCCTGTCAGACGATCATCGAAACGACAGCCAATACTGATCATGAAATCCGCTTCGGTCATGGCAATGTTGGCCGCAAATGAACCGTGCATCCCACCCATTCCAAGGAAGAGAGGATGGTTTGTCGCAATCGTTCCCTGACCTAAAAGACTAGTCACTACAGGGATCTGATAGCGTTCTGCTAAGGCTACCAATTCTTCTGCCGCTTCCGCATAGCTAACGCCACCCCCAGCCAAAAGGACTGGTTTTTTAGCCTTGCCCAATTGCTTCAAGATTTTCTTAATCTGCAATTCATTTGGCTCAATGGTAGGCTGGTAACTTGGAATGTTGATTGCTGGGTTGAATATATAATCTGTTTCTAAGGCAGAGACATCTTTTGGAAGGTCAATGACGACAGGGCCTGGACGACCAGTTGTCGCAATATGGACCGCTTCAGTAATAATCCGTGGAATATCTGCTGTCTCTCTCGTACTTGGTAATTGTACTTGGTGATCGGCATGGTAATCCCAACAATATCTGCCTCTTGGAAGGCATCCTTCCCGATACCGGAACGGTTGACCTGTCCAGTAAATACAAGAAGAGGGACACTATCACTCATGGCATCAGCAATACCTGTAATGGCATTGGTTGCCCCAGGTCCACTAGTGACGACTGCGACACCCAACTTTCCAGTTGATTTGGCGTAGCCTTCAGCTTCATGCAAGCACCCTTGTTCATGTCGACCAAGAATGTGTTTGATCCCTTTAAAACTATAAATAGCATCGTAAAGGGGTAAAACTGCTCCACCTGGGTACCCAAAAATGGTATCAATCCCAAGATCTCGAAGCGTTTCTAGCACAAGCTCTGAACCTGTCTTTGCAGTTTCTAAGGTAATTTTCTCCATGTCTCTCCTTTCTGTTTCTTTGATTATCAAATGAGCATGCTACTATCATACCATTTTTTTGGAAAAATATTTCAAGTAAAAATCACAAATTTTTCTGAATTTTCTATCCAAATCCGAATAATGAGATTTCTCCTGAAAAAGAACAATCCAATCAAAAAGAGTCTAGGAATCTAGAGTCCTAGCTCTCAATTGTCTTTGATTGTCGAGCAGACGCAGTGTTGAGTGGGTTTCTACTAGCTGATTTCATCAGCTTTTACCCCTACTAATCAGGTGGGGACGACGAAATCGAATTCAACAAAATTACCGATTTCTGTCCCACTCTTTTCTTCCCTATAACCAACCCTTTTCTTGCGCAATCTTCGCTGCCTCGGTCCGGTTCTCTGCATCCAATTTGGTCAGAATGGCTGACATATAATTGCGGATGGTCCCGTTAGAGAGAAATAAACGATCAGCAATTTCTTGGTTGGAAGCTCCTTTGGCGACTTCTTTTAGGACTGCTTTCTCCTGAGAACTTAGAGGATTGGGATGGGTCAAGATTCCCTCCATTAATTCAGGAGAATATTCTTTTTGACCTGCCAAAACGGTATGCAGGGTGCCCATCAAGTCCGTGATGCGGCGTTCTTTTAAGACATAGGCATCGACTCCAGCCTTCAGGGCCCGCTCAAAGTAACCCGGCCGCTTAAAGGTGGTAACGATGACAACCTTGAGCTGGGGTTGTTGACTTTTGGCCCATTCCAACACTTCTAGCCCTGTTTTGATGGGCATCTCAATATCTAAGATAGCAATATCGACTGGATGGGTTTCGAGTAAGCGAATAGCTTCTTGCCCGTCTCCAGCCTGCAAGACTTCTTCTACATCCTCTTGAAAAAGCAAGAGCTGGCAGAGGGCATCGCGTAACATACTTTGGTCTTCAGCAACTAATAAGCGCATCTTATTTCCTTTCTTGATAGGGGATCCATATTTCTATGCGGGTTGGCTTGTGACGACGACTGATCTCTAACTCTCCTCCCAATAAGGCAATCCGTTCGCGAATCGTGTGCAAGTCCTTGTCGGAGACTTGTCAAAACCGATCCCATCATCTTCTGCGATCATTTCGACACCTGTTTCAGTGGAGCGATAAGAGAGAAGGGCTTGCGTTGCTTTGGCATGTTTGATCATATTAGTGGCCAATTCCAGAGACACCATGGCCAGAGCAGACTCTAGGATCGGTGAGATACTGGCTGTATCGAGATTGTTTTGGATTTTCACTTTTACTTGCGCCACTTCTAGCATTTGCTTGACGGTTTCTAGCTCTCTTGCCAGGGTTCGCTGCTTCAAGTTCTCCACAATCTCTCGGACTTGGTGCATGGACTCCTGACTGATGGTTTGAATCTCTTGCACCTGCTCCTGCGCCTTCTCAACTTGACCCAATGCTAAGAATTGATCAGCCAGGTCTGCCTTGACACTGAGCATGGCAAAGGTGTGGCCTAGACTATCATGCAGATCGCGGCCAATCCGATGGCGCTCGTTTTCTGCCAGCAAAAGATTGATCTGGGCATTTTGCTTGGCATGATCAGCTTTCAACTCTTCCACCATCCTAATCCGAATCATGCCGTAGGTCATGGCATGGGTAAAAAAGAAAATAATGATTAAAAATACCCATTCATACTCCATCGCACTCTGTTTGAAAAAGATGGCCCCAAAAAGCAGGAATTGCGATAGAAAAACTGTCCAAAGATAGGGAGAGCGAAAATTGTGAATCTCAAAGTGATAGACCAATAGGTTGCTGATGAAGAAATAAAACCAAAAATAGTTGGCGTTAATAAAAAGAGTATTTCCTGCTACATAGGCTAGGAGGTACAGCCAACAAATCCAGATCAGCTTTTTGTTTTCAGTAATCAAGATTCCTAGATAGGAAGCAATAAACAAGAGGGCTAAAAAGAAGTGCCAGTAGGGAACCTCACCCAATAAAATAGAGATAAAGGGAAAGCCCATAAAGACTAGGCTAGCGTAAAACATATAATGAATACGCTTGAGTTTTTCAATCATGCACGAACCTCAGAATGACGGCGATAGACGATGACAAGGGTAAACAAGACCAAGGTAAACAAGGTTAAATAGAGACTAGCAAAGCCATTGACCTGCCCCTTATTTAAAAAGGTCTTGATCAGTTCCATCAATTGATAGGTTGGCAGGCATTTACCAATAGCTTGCATCCATTCTGGAAAGACACTAATGGGCATCCATAGGCCACCCATGACAGCCAGTCCCATATAGAGGAGATTGCCCGCAACCGACATCAATTGACTAGAAGGAAGCAAGGTCAAGACCAGACCGATAGCTACAAAAGCTAGACTTCCTAGGATGAGAAGGAAGGCTGCTAAGACCCAATCCTGTAGAGACATGTTCACATGCCGCACCACATGACCCACGGTAAAGACGACCCCAATGGATAGGAGAAAGTCTACAAAGAGACCCGCAACCTTTATTAGATAATATTCTACCATAGATACCGGGGTATGGCGCAAGACTTTTTGCCAATTATTGAGTCGATCGGTTTCAAGAACTGTTGGAAAGGAAAATAGAGCCGTAGACATCATGGAAAAAGCCGTCATGGAGAGAAGATAATCCCTCATAAAGTGAGCGGGTGCCCCTGGTGTGTCCTGGTACATCCCTGAAAAGAAGAGATAAAAGGCCGTGGGCATCCCTATTGATAATAAATAATAAATGGCTTGGCGTCTGGTCAAATGCCACTCAACCACGCCGAGAGCTTTCATGCGTTTCATCTTCTCTACCTACTTCCTTTGTATTTTCAAAAATAGAATCCAATAAACTTCGATTGGTCACTTCGATCTCTTGGATCGAACAGCCTTCTTCTTGCAATCGAGTCCACAAACGATTGGCATCACCTGTCACAACTTGAAGGGCATCAGGTTTTACCGTCACTTGACCAATTCCGTCCATCCCTGCCACTAGAGCTTGGTATCGCAAAGGCAGGGTAAAATGTTTTTCTACCTCTTCACTTCTCATAGCTAGTGGCGTCGTATCTCGAAGCAAACGTCCCTGGTGCAAGACCAGGATCCGGTCAGCTGTATGCTCTACTTCCTCAATGTAATGGGAAGAATAGACAATAGTCACACCTTGGTCCTTTAAATGCCCGACGATCTCCCAAAGCGTTGGCGAGTGGACGTATCCATGGCAGCCGTTGGCTCATCCAGAAACAGAAGACTGGGACGACCAATCAAGGTCAACACAAAGGATAGGAGACGCTTTTGCCCACCAGACAGCTTACTGGCTAATTGCTTCTTTTGTTCTGGAGTAAAACGCAATAAATCATCGATGGCATTGACCGTTAAAGGGTTGGGATAAATGGAGCGAAAGAAACTGATCAGTTCCTGCACGGTTAGCTTTTGCACGATGGCATTCTCTTGAGGGAGATAAGAGACACTATCCTTTAACTGAGGATGACCAGGAGCTTTTCCTTCTATTTTAATGATTCCAGAAGTCACCTTCCTATCTCCTAGGAGGCAATCCATCAAGGTTGTTTTCCCAGCTCCGTTTGGCCCAATCAAAGCCAAGCAATCCCCTCTCTCAACTGTGAAAGAAAGATCTTCTAGGATCACCTTTCCTTTAATACTTTTGTTCAAGTTCTCTACTCTAATGACACTCATGAGACTCTCCTTTCAACCAGATTTGGCCAGCTGGAATGATGACATAGACGACCAAGGTCACTCCCCAAACCGTTTGGAAAAACCAGCTAGGAAAATGGGCAGAAAACCAGCCCGTCATTATCTCAGTTGCCCAAAGGAGCAAACACAAAACAGCTACCAATCCAATTTCAAACTTCTTTTTCATTGCTCCATCTCCTTTTTAACAGCCTTGATCATTTTTAGACCTTCTTGGACCGCCCAGCTCATGATTCCAATCCCAGCAAACAATTCCCAAGGGAAATGGTAATAGAGGCTATCATCCTTTGAAAAGATCAAATAGACGACCATCCCAACCACTGTTAACGTAAACACTTTATAGAACCATTGTTTCATTTTTCCTTACCTCTTACTTTCTGACTATATTATAGCGAAAGGAATAACAGGCCACTAGATGATTTTGTCACTGGCTCACATGACAAATGTCATGGAGAATAAAAAAAGGTCGGACAAGAGTCCAAACCTATGGTGCTGGGGTTTCTTCTTTGAAACCATGGAGTTTTAATCCTGTGAAAACAGTAGACGCCTTGATGTCTTTTAGGTCACCGATACCAAGATCTTTAAAGTAAGATAGATCTTTAACCTTGTCCCAATCAATGGTTTCCATATCAACAGAGACTGTTGAGGCTAATTTTTTCTCTGGAGTGACCTTATATTCGATACTGAAGCCAGCTGTGTCTTTCAGAGCCTTGTATTCTGAATCTGACTGCAAACCTTCATTGATAATTTTTGTCATTTCTTCAGGACTTAAATTAGCTGAATTAGTGGCAATTTTTTCTGGTAGGGCCGATAAAACATCTAACTTTAATTTCTGAACCTTATCACCTTTTGTCGTGATGGTGTAGCGATGTTGATTGCCATTGATTTCTGCAGTGAGAACCTTGGTTTCTTCCTTTGCCTCACTGGTAACAGTTTCACTTTTTTCTATCGAAGTAGTGGTTGAGCTTTTTGATGTTTCTGTGGACTGGGACTTAGTAGCACAACCCTGTCATCACCAAAAAGCAAAGCTCCTAAAAAAAGCAGATTACCTTTTTTTCATTTGCTTTTTTTCTCCTATTTCTATTTTTTTCTAAAGTATAACATATCAAATAAAAATTGTCTAAAAACACCTATCTAATCGCTTTCATAAAGCTTTTTTTATCAAAAAAAGGGCCAAAAAATCATTTTTTGGCTCTTTTTCCTGCTATTTTTGAAATTTTTTGATTATTCAACGCTAAACAAATATGGGTAAACTGGTTGATTTCCTTGATGAATTTCGACTTCGACGTCCTCATATTTAGCCATCAAGTTTTGAGCCAAGTCATTGGCTACATCTTCTTTACCATCTTCACCGATATAAATAGTGACAATTTCACTATCTTCGTCCAACATCTTGTCAAAGGTTGCTGTCAAGGTTTCCATCATATCTGGATTGGAAACGACGATCTTACCATCAACCATTCCAAGATTGTCGTTTTCATGGATTTCAAGACCATCAATAGTGGTATCACGAACAGCTGTCGTCACACTACCTGAAACAACATCTTCCAATGAAGCGCTCATGCGTTCGTAGTTTTCTTCGATCGACTTGCTCTCATCAAAGGCAAGAAGACTGGTCAATCCTTGAGGGATGGTCTTCGTCTCTACGACTGCTGCTGGTTGCTCAATGACTTCTGCTGCAGATTGAGCCGCCATCAAGATGTTCTTGTTGTTTGGCAAGATAATGATGTTGCGCGCATTCAACTCTTCAACAGCTTTGACAAAGTCTTCTGTTGAAGGGTTCATGGTTTGACCACCAGAGATGATGTAATCCACTCCTTGCGCTTTGAAGATATCCGCTAATCCGTCACCCGCAACGACTGCAATAATCGCATATTCTTTTGCTTCAGCTGGTTTCGCTTGACGTTCTTCTTTTTCAACTTGTGCTTCGTGCTGGTTGCGCATGTTGTCAACTTTTACTTTGACCAAGCTACCATATTTCAATCCTTCTTGCATAACAAGACCTGGATCTTCAGTATGGACGTGGACTTTGACGATTTCATCATCGTTGACGACTAATAGAGAATCCCCAAGATTGTTCAAATAGTTACGGAATTCGTCGTAGTCAAAGTCTTTGACATAGGTTGGGACCTTGTTTCAAAGCGACCATGATCTCTGTACAGTAACCAAAGGTGATATCTTCGGTTGCCACATGACCTGCTACGGACTTGTGGTGCTCTGCGTTGATCATTTCTGACATGGTTGCTGGAGTCGCCACAAATTCTTCAGAAGCGATAAATTCTCCTGTCAAAGCTGATAGGAACCCTTCATAGATGAAGACCAAACCTTGACCACCAGAGTCCACCACACCGACTTCCTTCAATACAGGAAGCATATCTGGTGTTTTGGCAAGAGCTGTCTTAGCTCCTTCAAGGGCCGCACGCATGACTTCGACAGCATCATTGGTAGATTCTGCTTTTTTCTTGGCACCGATGGCAGCACCACGAGAAACGGTCAAGATGGTTCCTTCTACAGGCTTCATAACCGCTTTATAGGCTACTTCAACCCCTGCTTGAAAGGCTGCCGCAAGAGCTGCCCCATCCAATTCATCCTTGTCTTTGACACTTTGAGAAAATCCGCGGAACAACTGAGAAGTAATCACTCCTGAGTTTCCACGCGCTCCCATCAAAAGCCCTTTCGCAAAGATATTTGCTGCTTCACCAACAGTTGAAGCAGAGCGATCGGCTACTTCTTTTGCACCATTTCAATGGTCATCCCCATGTTGGTTCCAGTATCACCATCAGGTACAGGAAAAACATTCAATGAATTGACATACTCGGCTTGTTTATTTAAGCGAGTAGCCCCTGCTTGGACCATTTCTTGAAATAAACTAGTTGTAATTTTAGACACGATTATTCTCCCACAATTTTAATGTTTTGGATATAGACGTTGACTGTATCCGTTGTGATTCCAAGTTGATTTTCTAAACTGAATTTGACACGCTCTTGAATATTTTTTGAGACTTCGCTAATCTTTGTACCATAGCTCAAAACAGTGTAAACATCAACCGCAATACTTCCTGCTTCCGCTGTTTTCACAACGACACCCTTAGAGTAGTTTTCCTTACCTAAGAGAGCTTGGAAATTATCTTTAATCGCGTTTTTGCTGGCCATTCCAACCACTCCAAAAATTTCAGTAGCTGCACCGCCTACAACAGTTGCGATGACATCATCAGTCAATTCAATTTGACCATCTTTTGTATTGATTTTTACTGTCATAATTTCTACCTCAAAAGTATTTTATATTCTATTTTACCATAAAAGAGGGCGCGTGTAAAAGGGATACACCTTTCTCCTATCGGTTGATACAAATGTCCAAAAAGAGAAAAAATGAAGAAAAAAGAAAAGGACCTCCAAGAGATCCTTATTTCTGATTAAACGCGTTCTACTTTACCAGATTTCAATGCACGAGCTGAAGCCCAAACTTTTTTAGGTTTACCATCGATAAGGACAGTTACTTTTTGAAGGTTTGGTTTTACGGCACGTTTGGTTTGGTTCATCGCGTGTGAACGGTTGTTTCCTGATACAGTCTTACGACCAGTAAAATAACATACTTTAGCCATTCTGTTTTGCCTCCTATTAGATCTAATATTACGGATGTGCTAGCACCACATACCGTACTATATTACCAAAAAAACTTTCTCTTGGCAAGACCTTTGAATAAGTTTTTCTTAGATCGGCTTATGAAAAGGAATTCTCACCTACATAGATGATTTCTAGGTTCCCCAGTGAGACCTCTCCGACGATGTAAAAGTCCTTGCTGGTTAAATTGCTAGGATTTTCCTGGTGTTGGATGGCTGACAGAGAACTTTCTACATTGACATGAACCCGCCAGTCACTCGGGACATAGAGACTCAAACTTCCAAGGGAGACATCCACCGCAAACTGGGCTGACGGCCCTTCGATCCGGCAATTGTCAAAATAGATAGAAGCTTCTCCTAAGCTCACATCCGCACTTCCGCCCGTAAAATTCTGGTCATTCAAATACTTGGTCACTGTAGAGAAGGAGACATCGATGTCATTGCCAGCAGTTTGGGAAGATGATCCTGCTGAATAGGAACTCCAAGTCGTTTTTGCTTTTTTAGAGGGTTTAAAGAGAATATTCAGACCAATCACCGCTAAAATAGAAGAAAAGATGACCACCGAATTGGATACTGGAAGAAAATGGTATTGGCCGTTAAGGGAGAAGAGGGCCAAAATCCCATATAGGAAGCCCCAACCAAAGTGGCGCTTCAAGAAACTAGAGAGGGAAAGGACTGCGAGCAAGACAACCCAAGCCAGCGTCCAGATACTGATCTCCCATTTTACAAAATAGCCTTGTAAGAGCACCAAGGCTGCTAGGAAGATTAAGAAAATCCCAATTAATTTATTTTTCATTTTGTTACCTCATTTCCTTTAACCGTTCTTTTAAGAGTTGATAATAGTGTCGGGACACGTGTACCTGCTTATGGGTTTGATAAAAGTTTACTGTACTGGTTCCCGAAAAAGATTTTTCAATAGAATAAATCTGCTTGGTATTGACAATGGTCGACTTGGAGATACGACAGAAAGCAATCGGCAAGATTTCTTCCAACTCATAGAGTTTTTGACGAACCTCATAGGCCTCTTCTCTGGTATGCCCATAGATCTTTTCACCATCTGTCTCAAAGAAGAGAATTTCTGACACATCTACAAAGTACTCGCTTCGATCCTTGTAAAAGGTCAAGGGCGTCATTTTTTGCTCCAAGATCAACTGTTGCAAGCGGGCGACATCCTCCGTCAATCGAGGAGCCCGAATGATCATTTCCGGCTCATCCATCTGCGGATCTAATTCGATACGAACTTTCATAGGACTCCTTTCTTAACCTTTGTTAGTAACATTATAACAGCTGTTCAAAATCTTACAAGTCCTTTTCGGTAAGTGGTTATTTTCAGCCCCTAAGTGGTTCTTTCAGACAGCTAAAAAGAGGCTAGGACAAAAGTCCTAGTCTCTCAATTGTCTTTGGATTGTCGAGCAAGACGCAGTGGTTGAGTGGGCTCTACTACGCTGATTTCATCAGCTTTTACAGCCCTACTCAACTGTACGGAGGTGGGACGACGAAATCGAATTCTAACGAATTACCGATTTCTGTCCCACTCTCCTAAAGCGAATAAAATCGGAAGCATTATTTTTCTTTTGGTGCGTCTGGAAAGAGAAAACCTAGACCAAGACAGGTCAAGACACCCGCAGTCATCACGACCCCATTTGAAATTGGAAGAAGATCATAGATGGCATTGGCAATGATCAAGCCAATCACTGCACAGATCAAACTAGACTTGTAGTCTTTCTTGAGTGCATTTTCAAAAGTAAAGAAAGCAAACAAGACAACTGGAACCAAGGGCCAAAGATTGGCATCTATTTTGGGATAACCAATGATACTAAAGGTGATGACGGCGATAGCTGCAAGGATAAATCCAAGACCAATTAATTTTTTCATAATACTACCTCTTTTTGTAATGTTATCAGAAGACTGGCTTCTTTCGATAATCCTACTATAGCAAACAAAGGCAAAGGTGACAAGGAAATTTGGATAAGTGGTCGAATTATCGGACTATCTGGTCACATGAACATTAATGAGCCAGATGAAGTATCCATATTTAGGTTATGGTTCCTCTCCTTCATTAAACAATTAAAATCCGTGTTGATCGAGAAGATTAACGATGAGTTTGAAAATATCCGAATACTTTTAAAATCATTTGGTGCAAATAAAACTTTTCGTAAAACCTGGTTTGGAAAGTATGAGTTTCAGTTGGACTAAAAATAGCGTAATATCAAGGTTTTTATGAACGATATTTACTGATTGATTTCATAAAATTTGAATCAATATTTCTTAAATAGGGGAATAGTTCGGTTCTGTAAGCATTAAAATAATACACCTAACTTTGATCACCATTTTTTTAGTTATTCACTCTTTTTTTCAGATAGTGTTTTTAAAGTTATGATATAAAATGCCGCAATTAAAAACACTATACATCATAATCGGAGGATAGACAATTAGGATAGAATCAATCCCATCCTTTAATTATTAGGTCAGGTATCAATAACTTTCTATATTGTGCGGTAGCTTCAAGTAATTCTTTCTGATCTATATTGGGTTTATCAATTACTTTATGTAAAAACCAGTTTGCTACCGTTGAAACAACAACGATTATAATCTCCCCTATAATCATGGAAAAGTAGTAAAAATAGTTGTTATCCTAGTTGATTAAAAAAATCTCTGATTTCCTCATCTTTTATAAAATAATATATAATTTTCCCCTCTCTTCTAGTGTCCAAGATGTTTTGATTGGCTAGTTTACGAAGATGGTGGGAGGCAGATGCCATACTGAGATTTAATAAACAGGCTATATCGCAGACACAGAGTTCTTCGACGGCAAGGAGATAAAAGATGATATTTATCTGTTTATTATCGGTAAATTTTGATAAAATGCGAAGTGATTTTTGGACTTTTTCCTTTTCAAGGTAGTTCGTTGCGGTTGTAACATTTTGTTGATTTATAACATCCACTTGACAGATACTATCTTTTTTCATAATTTTTTCTCCTAGCCTAACACAGCCCATAGCATGTCAAAGCTGTTGTTTTCAATCAGGATATACATCCCCAATCCTAAATAGACAACGGCAATAAACCATCTGCTATATTTTTCCAAAGTTTCTCCAACAGAAGGGACTTGTAGCTAATTTTTTGGGCAGAAAAACCAAGAGATAAATCATGACTAGAAAAGTAAGTAAAGTCACTATCAAATTCGCTAAATTTAAGGTGGTAAAATATGGGACAAAGACACCAATATTGTCAGCGCCACAACTTGCAAAAGTAATCATAGCGACTAGAAAAATCAGGTTTTTATTGTCTTTTCGCAAACCATCTTTTGCAATAGCTTCTCCATCAGAATCTCCTAAAAAGCAAAACTTTGAGGCCTAGGAAAATTGGAATCAAAACCGAGTAAACCTAAAATCTCTTTACTAGGAATATAATTTAAGACAAATGCAAAAAGCAAACTTAGGAATATTAGACTAACAGAGCCTAGAAATTGTCCTAAATAGATGTTAATGATGTCCTTTTCTGCTTTTTTTCTTTTGGCAAAAAAATAACATTAGGATAATAAGTAAGTCTACGGCTGTCCCAGAATACAGGATTATTGAAGTAACAATATTTTTGAATCATAAAACACCTCATTCAAATATATTTTTTGAATGTATTCTAACATTAAACTTTGTAGATGTCAACTTAAAAATCCACCAATTAATAATTGCATGTCAATATTTGTATTCTGAAACTAGTTTCAGAAATATATAGTCTTAAAGTATGTCCACTGCCAATGATTTTTTCAATATTTAAGAGGAGATTTATAATGGTTCATTTCTATAAATTTATAAACGAGTTATATATTTTGTTTAACCAATTATTAACTATTTTTATCAATAATCACTTCATTAATTTGTACTTTTTAATTTTTGATTTATTTTTTTCGTGCATATTTTTATATGAATTTAATTCTAATACATTTTTAAATAAAAAAATACGCAATTTTAATTGGCACTGACCCCCGTAAATGAGAATTAAATAAAAAAACACCTCCAAGTTGGATTTGGTACAATATAATCAAATGCTCATGGAGGTGGCTTTTTATGGTTAAAAAACGTGTGGAGACGGTGGTATTATTGTCAAGAAAATAGAATAACAAGCTATAAAACTGTCGAAATAGGTGGCTTTTAGGATTTTAACAGAAATCAGTTCTATAATAAATTAAAAATCGTGTTGGTAGAAAAATCGTCTACTTCTACCAACACGATTTTACAAAGAGCCAGTACTTACATCTCTTTTTCTCCTGTAAAACTATTGTGTCTTGATACTTTAAGGAGTTTCAATCATTCGATCTGTTAACCGTTATTTTTTGGATCTAAACTTAATAACATAGCATTAATGGCGACGATGACTGTTGACACAGACATTAGGATTGCTCCTAATGCAGGGCTTAATGTGATACCAATAGGAGCCAAAATTCCTGCAGCTAGAGGGATAGCTATAAAGTTATAACCAGCTCCCCAAAATAGGTTTTGTTTCATTTTACGAGTTGTTTTGTGTGCTAATTCAATGAATGATTCAATATCTCCTGGATCTGATTGAGTCAATATGACATCAGCTGAATCCAATGCAACTTGAGTTCCAGCACCTATAGCTATACCAACATCTGCTAAGGCAAGAGAGGAGCATCATTTACACCATCACCTACCATGATAACTTTCTTTCCTTCATCTTTAAGTGTTTTAACTAACTCATATTTGTCTTGTGGAGATTGATTTGATCTATATTCAATCCCTAAATCTACTGCCGCGCCTTGAGCCGCTTTTTCATTATCACCTGTTGCCATAATTGGTTGAATATTGTTCTTTTTAAGAGCTTTTAATTAACTCTTTACTCGTTGGTTTTAATTCGTCCCCAAAGCTACAGCACCAATGGCACTCATCGTTTTCTACTAAGACACTAAGAGTTGCTCCTTTTGGAATAGCCATATCAAGATTACGTCCATAGGCTTTTTGACTGATTAATTGGTAACGGTGCCCACCTGCTTTACCCTCTACTCCAGAACCGGAAATCACATCAATCGAATCAAAAGATGCTGGACGTATATCTTTGTTGCTCGACGAAACCTTACAATTGATTGAGCAATTGGGTGGCTAGATCCTCCTTCAATACCTGCCAATAAGGCAATGATTTCCTCTTTTGTATATTTGTCATTAGAAGTTTTTACATCTAATACTTTAAATTCACCAGTTGTTAAAGTACCCGTTTTATCTAAAAATCATCACATCTGCATCTTGAGCTATTTCTAAGGCTTGGCAGTCTTTTACTAGTAAGCCACGGCTAGCTCCTAAAGCTTGCTACAGGGCGGTTACCAATGGAATAGCCAGACCCAATGCGTGCGGACAAGCAATAACTAATGTAGTAATAGTAAATATAACTGCCGTTGGGATATCTCCAATAATCATCCACACTACAAAAGCAATTAGCGCGACAATAACAGCAATATAGAAGAGCCACCCTGCAACCTTTTGCGCAATATTTTTCTGCTCTGGAAGGCTGACTTTGAGCTAGCTAATTAAAAGTCTGAACTTGAGAGATGAAGGATTGCTCACCTGTCTCAAGCACTTTTAATATAAAGAACCCCTTCTCCATTTGTTGAGCCCCCGATTACTTCATCGCCAGGGCCTTTTTAACTGCTTTTGACTCTCCAGTTAGAAGAGCTTCATTTAAACGTGATTCGCCACGCTCGATAATCCCGTCTGCTGGCACATTTTTCTCCGGCTTGAACACGAATTAAATCACCTACCTTTAAGTCAGCAACTGGTCGTGTTTCAATTGAATCGTCTTCTAATACAACGTGAGCATCTTTCGGCACTAACTTAGCCAATGCTGCTTGTGCGTCTCCTGCTTCTCCAATAGCTTTCATCTCAATCCAGTGACCTAATAGCATGATTAATAGTAATGAAGCAAATTCAAAGAAAAAGTCCATCACGTGTCCACCCGTTACGTAGGTAATGATCACAGCATAAATACTGTATAAATATGAAACACTTATACCTAAAGAAACGAGTGCCATCATTCCAGGTTTTTTTTGTTTAAATTCGTCAACTGCACCTTGATAGAATGGACGTCCACCATAAACAATTAATATAGTAGATAAAATAGCTACTACAATATCAGAATATGGAAAAGTAAACTGGAATGGTAGTTTAAATCCATGCAAAGGGGAAAAGAACATAATAATGATTCCTAGTGGCAATGACTTTAAGAAAAGTTCCTTAAAACTTCCGTGATGATGGTGGGCATGCCCTCCGTGTCCACTGTGATCATGCCCACTGTGTCCGCTGTGATTATGCCCACTGCGCTCGCTGTGATCATGCCCACTGTGTCCGCTGTGATTATGCCCACTGTGCTCGCTATGATCATGCCCATTGTGCCCGCTGTGATCATGCCCACTGTGCCCGCTGTGATCATGCCCAGCATGATGTACTTGATGTTGATCCTTATGGCATCCATGTTCATCTGTGATTCCATGCTCGTGTTTTAACTTATCCATGTTGTCATTATTCATTTTAAATTCCTCCTTATGCTTAATGATGATGTAAATGACATTCGCATTGTCCTTCTGGACAATTGCAATCCACTTCTTCTACTGCGAAAGATTTTTTCATCTCTAATATTTTTTCTAGTCGATCTATATCATCGAAGCTTAAAACATGATCTTCAATGATGCTTCCTATTACATTTCCGACTTTCTTATTGCAAATACGGTTAAAAATATCTTCTGCATAATCCCTTACGGCTTCTGTCTCTTCAATATTGGCAGTGTAAATAAACTTTCTACCTTCATGCTCTGTATTTAGTACGCCTTTTCCAACTAATCGACCTAAGATCGTTTTGATAGTGGATTGTGTCCAGTCCATTTTTTCTTGCAATACGGAAATGACTTTTTTACTAGTTACTCGATCATTTGCCCAAACTACACGCATGACTTCCCATTCTGCATCTGTGATATAAGTATTAAATTCTATTGTGCTCATTCTCCTTCCCCCCTAGTTGTCTCACAGATGTAAACGAAATATGTTTTAAAATAAGTTTACTATTGTAAACGAATAATGTCAAGTCTTTTTATTAAATTCTCACTTTTTGGGGTCAGTCCCTTTAAAACATGCTATTTTTTATCATTGATAAATATTAATAGCTAACTTTCCGAGAAATTTATATTTTCCTGAAACTTTTTTTATTTGGTTATAATAGACATTTCTAGATATTTCCATTATGTAGTGGTTGCCATCCAATCAAACATCGCTCTACTTGTTTTCTTGAGCAACTGTGCATAGCTATATCTCTATGCGACTAAAAGTCGCTAGAGCTAGCCTAATTGTGTATCGCTAGTTCTCATACAAAATACCTTGCAAGTTGCAAAAGTATTTTAGTTTGTATTATGCTTCCCAGCAACGAATTAACGTTTTGAGAATTGTGATGCTTTTACGAGCTTTTTTCAAGCCTGGTTTGGAAAGTATGAGTTTCAGTTGGACTAAAAATAGCGTAATATCAAGGTTTTTTTATGAACGATATTTACTGATTGATTTCATAAAATTTGAATCAATATTTCTTAAATAGGGGAATAGTTCGGTTCTGTAAGTATTAATATAATACACCTACAAAGCTTATTATATCAGATTTTCCCCAGTTTTAGAAAAATAGGTAGAGAAAAAACAACTCTAAAACCTGCTCATTTTTCACAAACTTGCGTTAAATGTTGGTAAATCATAGCCATACGTAGCAGAAATTTGTTTTTTGTTCCTATTTATAATAGACTAACACTAACATTAGATGAAAAGGTGACTCTATGATTATAAATCAACTGCTTCAAAAGCTGGAGCCTACTAGCCCTATCCTTCAAGCTAACTTTGGAATTGAACGCGAAAGTCTTCGTGTCGATAGACAGGGAAAATTAGCACATACGCCTCACCCTTCCTGCCTAGGAGCTCGAAGTTTCCACCCTTATATTCAAACAGATTTGTGAGTTTCAGATGGAACTCATCACACCAGTTGCTAAATCTACCACTGAGGCTCGTCGATTTCTTGGAGCCATTACCGATGTAGCTGGACGTTCCATCAGTAAAGATGAACTTCTCTGGCCCTTGTCCATGCCTCCTCGTATCAACGCCCAGGAAATTCAAGTTGCCCAACTGGAAAATGAATTTGAACGCCATTATCGTAACTACCTGGCCGAAAAATACGGAACTAAACTACAAGCTATCTCAGGTATCCACTATAATATGGAACTAGGGAAAGATTTGGTTGAGGCCCTATTCCAAGAAAGTGACCAGATTGATATAATTGCTTTCAAAAATGCCCTCTATCTTAAGTTGGCTCAGAACTATTTGCGCTATCGTTGGGTGATCACCTATCTCTTTGGTGCTGCACCTGTTGCTGAGCAAGGCTTCTTCGACCAAGAAGTGCCAGAACTCGTGCGTTCCTTCCGAAACAGCGACCATGGTTATGTCAATAAGGAAGAAATACAAGTATCTTTTGCAAGCCTAGAAGACTATGTCTCTGCCATCGAAAACTATATCGAACAAGGTGATTTGATTGCGGAAAAGGAATTTTACTCGGCTGTTCGTTTCCGTGGACAAAAGGTTAATCGCTCCTTCCTTGACAAGGGAATCACCTACCTAGAATTCCGTAACTTCGACCTCAACCCCTTTGAGCGTATCGGTATTAGCCAAACTACCATGGATACCGTACACCTACTCCTTCTAGCCTTCCTCTGGCTGGATGCCCCTGAAATGTTGATCAGGCTCTGGCTCAAGGTCACGCGCTGAATGAAAAAATTGCCCTCTCTCATCCTTTAGAACCTCTACCTTCTGAAGCTGAAACTCAGAACATTACGACAGCTCTAGACCAACTGGTGCAACATTTTGGGCTTGGTGACTATCATCAAGGTCTGGTCAAACAAGTTAAAGATGCCTTTGCAGATCCGAACAAGACACTAGCTGCTCAACTTCTTCCTCATATCAAAGACAAGTCCCTTTCTGACTTTGCCCTTGACAAGGCGCTTGCCTATCATGATTACGACTGGACTGCCCACTATGCCCTTAAGGGTTATGAGGAGATGGAACTTTCTACCCAGATGCTGCTCTTTGATGCCATTCAAAAAGGGCTTCATTTTGAAATCCTAGATGAGCAGGATCAATTCCTTAAACTCTGGCATAAAGATCATGTTGAGTACGTCAAAAATGGTAACATGACCTCAAAAGACAACTATGTAGTTCCTCTTGCCATGGCTAATAAAACCGTGACCAAAAAAATCCTGGCTGATGCTGGCTTCCCTGTCCCTGCCGGCGACGAATTTACCAGTCTAGAACAAGGTCTAGCCTACTATCCTCTTATCAAGGGCAAGCAAATTGTGGTTAAACCAAAATCAACCAACTTCGGTCTGGGCATTTCCATTTTCCAAGAGCCTGCCAGCCTTGATAACTATAAGAAAGCTCTCGAGATTGCCTTTGCAGAAGATACAGCTGTTCTTGTTGAAGAATTTATCCCAGGAACCGAATACCGTTTCTTCATTCTGGACGGGCGTTGTGAGGCTGTCCTCCTTCGTGTCGCTGCTAATGTTGTCGGTGATGGCAAACATACCATTCGTGAATTAGTCGCTCAGAAAAATGCCAATCCATTGCGAGGCCGTGACCACCGCTCACCTCTGGAAATCATTAAGCTAGGAGACATCGAACAATTGATGTTAACTCAGCAAGGTTATGCACCTGATGATATTCTCCCAGAAGGGAAAAAGGTCAATCTCCGCCGTAACTCCAACATCTCTACGGGTGGTGACTCTATTGATGTCACTGAGACAATAGATTCCTCTTACCAAGAATTGGCAGCAGCTATGGCAACTAGCATGGGGGCCTGGGCTTGCGGGGTTGACCTCATCATTCCAGATAGAACTCAGCCTGCTAGCAAGGAAAAACCTCATTGCACTTGTATCGAGCTCAACTTCAATCCCTCTATGTATATTCACACCTATTGTGCTGAAGGTCCTGGACAAGCTATCACTCCAAAAATCCTAGACAAGCTTTTTCCAGAAGTTGCCACAAGTCAAACCTAAAACCTAATTCTTAGGAACAAACAAATCACCTTTATCTCGATGATATGATACCTCTTAAGTAGACAAGGTAAATACCTAAAATCTACGGCTCTTTGTCAACTGTAGTGGGTTGAAGAAAGGCTAAGCTCGAGAAAGGACAAATTTCGTCCTTTCTTTTTTGATATTCAGAGCGATGAAAATTCGCTTCTTGAAGTTTTCAAAGTTCCGAAAACCAAAGGCATTGCGCTTGATAAGTTTGATGAGATTATTAGTCGCTTCCAATTTTGCGTTGGAATAGGATAACTGAAGGGCATTGATGATTTTCCCTTTGTCCTTTAGAAATGTTTTAAAGACAGTCTGAAAAAGAGAATGAACCTTCTTTATATTGTCTTCAATGAGTCCACAAAAATTTCTCTGGTTCCTTATTCTGAAAGTGAAAAAGCAAGAGCTGATAGAGATTATAGTGGTATTTCAAGTCTTCTGAATAGCTCAAAAGCTTGTCTAGGATTTCTTTATTGCCTAAATTTTCAAATTAAGTTAGACTTTTCAAGTAACTCAGAAAAACTTGGTAGGGTGATTGAAATAGTTCTATATGGTAATTCATAGACTACCCTCTGTTCAACTATTCCCCCTTCATCTGTAACAAAAAAATATTTCTCATGATGTCGCCAAATATGTTGTCCATAACCTTTTATTTCCTCAAACTTACTAACTTCTTCCCAGCCTAGTTTACTATATTCCATGTATGTTCTCCGATCTTTTCACTAATATCTTACATTACACCTTCAGGAATATCTCCTGTTGATTATTGTAACTATCTAGTTGACTGTTATACCAAACCCTGGAATTCTGTCAATATCTTCTTTTCCCTATTTTGATTTATTTCTCAGCTATATGGTATATTAGGATACTTTGAATTCACCTTAAACAAAAAAATGCACAAGTTAATTACAACCCTGCACATCTTTTTAATTTTATATTTAAAAGAGACTATAAATCAACTTTCCGAAAAATTTATATTTTCCGAAAAGATAGTTTTGAGCATTTCTAAAATAACTTTAGAATATTGATAAAGTCATTCCCGTATTAGCTAAGACTACGATCATACATTACAAGAGAAAATAAATGTTGAACTTGATAACATTCAAAAACTTTTATAATTTTTGGTACAAAAAGCAATTCAACATCAAAAAAGCCTGTTACAATAGGCTTTTTCTTGTGTAGCTTGATGCCGAATGCAGGGATCGAACCTGTGACCTACGCGTTACGAGTGCGTTGCTCTACCAACTGAGCTAATTCGGCAATTACCCCTATAGTATAGCACTTTGAAGAAGGCTGTCAATAGTAGCTAGTAGAAAATTATCAAAAAATATTATCGAGTCAAAAAGACCTACCCTTACGGATAAGCCTTCTCACATGTTTATTTCTTTATTCAATCACTTGGCTTCCTGCTACTTTCTTGTACCAGTGAGCTGATTTCTTTGGATAACGTTCTTGGGTTTCAAAGTCCACATAAAAGAGACCATAGCGTTTTTCGTAACCATTTGACCAAGAGAAGACGTCCATGAGTGACCAAATGAAGTAGCCTTTGACGTTTGCCCCATCCGCAATCGCATCGGACAGAACTTCCAAGTGTTGTTTCACATAATCAATCCGTCCATCGTCATAAACCGTATTGTCCACAAACTCATCTTTGTAGCCCAGTCCGTTTTCAGTGATGTAGATTTTCTTATAATTTGGATAATCCGCCTTCACACGCATGATCTGATCATATAGCCCTTGAGGATAAATGATCCAGTCCCAGTCAGTGCGAGGTACATAGTCAGGAGCTACACGACGACCAACACCTTTAATTTGGTACTTAGAGCTTCCTTTTTCCCCTTTACCGTTGTGGATGATTTCAGTTTCACCATCAAATGCTTCCATCCAATCACTCATGTAGTAGTTAATTCCAAGGAAGTCGTTCAAATCTTTAGCTGCTTCAAGCGCTACAAAGTCTTCGTCACGAAGATCCAAGCTACCACCATTTACTGATAAGATGTGGTTTACCCCTTCCATGGTTGCATCTGAGTAGTGTCCAAGGTAAGTAGCATCCAAGATAAATTTGTTGTGGATGATATCTTCCAACTCAGCCGCACGAACATCTGCTGGATTTTTCGGATCCAAAGGATACTTAGTTGGAAGAGCATGTACGACACCAATTTCACCCGCATAACCTTTGTCTTTGTACAATTTCACAGCACGGGCGTGCGAAATCATCATATTATGGTGTGATTGGAAAACTTTGGCAAGATCATACTGGATTCCTGGCGGGAATTTACCTACCAGGTACTGACCATCACCGATGGGACCAATTTCATTGAAGGTTGTCCAATAGTTAACTTCTGGGAATTCTTCAAAACAGAAGGCAGCATAATCTACAAAGTGTTGGATGTTTTCACGATTCAAGAAATCTCCATTTGAATGAAGAGCTTCTGGTGTATCAAAGTGATGGAGGGTTACAAAAGGCTCCACATGGCGTTTGTGGCATTCCGCAAATAGATTGTGGTAGAATTCAACCCCTTTAGGATTGACTTCCCCGTAGCCAGTTGGGAAGATCCGCGACCAAGCGATGGAAATCCGGATGCCATTGACACCGTATTCTTCAGCCAATTGAAGATCTACTGGATATTTGTGGTAGAAATCACTTGCTGGTTCTGCTGTATACCAATAGTTATCAGCTAAGTATTTGTCCCAAGCAACTGGACCTTTTCCATCAGTATGAGTAGCACCTTCTGCTTGATAGGCAGCCGTTGCCCCACCAAAAATAAAATCTTTAGGAAGTGTTTTTGTCATTATTTCACCTATTTCTTGATTGAATCAAATGAAAAGTGAGAGGAGAGGAGCTAGTGAGCCATCCATCTCCATCTCACTTCTTAGTTCTTAGTTCTTATTTTTCAAATTGAGCTTGAACAAAGGCGAGAGCACCTTGTCCATCACGTGTTAGTTTAATGTACTGAGCACCTTCTGTCTTAGCCAGTTTGATGCCCAACTTGTCTGTTTCTGCCTTCATATCTTCGAAGTTTGAAGCAACCTGAGGAGCTAAGATGACTAGATCAAACTCTGGCAACATTTCACGGTGGGCACCGTAACCACCTGCTGCCGCTTTGACAGGAACCTTATATTCAGCTGCAGCCTTATTCAAGGCATTGGCAAGGAGGCCACTGGTTCCTCCACCTGCACAGAGAACCAAGACGTTTGTTTCTTCTGTAATCGTATTTTCAGCTGGTGCATCTTCAACACCTGCTTTTTCAAGAATAGCGTCTGCTTTGGCAGTATTGAAGTTTGCAGCTACTTTTTCTTTTAATTCATCGTTTGCTTTACCAGAGCGTTCTTCTTCAAGAATCTGCTCATCATAAACCTTGAGGAATGGATAGTAAATAGCAACGTCTACAACAATCAGGAGGGCCGCCAAGATAAAGGACAAGACTTGGAAGTTCGTACCCAAGATTTGTCCAAGTGGTGCTGGAGTAGTCCATGGAAGGTTGGCAGTAAATGAGTTCATGCCAAGTGTTTCAATAAAGAACTTAAAGATCCATACGTTTGCAATTGGTGCAAAGATGAATGGGATAAAGAAGATTGGGTTCAAAACAAGCGGTGCACCAAACAAGATTGGTTCGTTTACACCGAAGAATGTAGGAACTACTGAAGCACGTCCAATAGCACGATTTCGTTTTGATTTACACAACCACATAAACATGAATGGAACCACAAGAGTTGCTCCTGTACCACCCATAGTGACGATGAACATTTGTGTACCAGATGTAAGGATCTTATCAGCGTGCATACCTTGTTGAAGGAGGTTCAAGTTGACTTCGGCATTTGCATAAGTGATCGCTGCAATCGCAGGCTCAACGATAGATGGGCCGTGAATCCCAACAAACCAGAAGAATGCAAAGGCACCGAAAATAATCGTAATACCAACATAACCGTCTGCTGCTGAGAATAGAGGCGCAAGAAGAGTACCAATAGATTCAGCTACTGTTACACCAAGACTACCCTTCACAATCAGTTCAAGTCCATAAAGGAGAACCACTGATACAGTGAATGGAATCAAGTCTTTAAATACTTGAGAGATATTTGGTGGAACTTCGTCTGGCATGCGAATCGTAACATTGTTTTTCACGCAGACTTTGTAAACATTAACGGTAACGAAGGCTGCAATAAAGGCTGTCAAAAGACCTTTTGTTCCCATGAAGGCAGTCAGAAAACCTCCTTCTTTCGCTGGTTCAGCTGCCATTAGAAGGAAACCAACCATAGATGCCAACATGGTTGACAAGAAGTTGATCTGGTTTGTTGCAGGTAGGTCACGGTTGACAGAATCTGTCAGAGCTTTGGCTGTAGTTCCACCTACGAAGAAAGCCAAAATTCCCATCGAATAGCTATAAGGTGTCATCAAGAAGTTTTCAATTTCTTTTGACCAATGGAAGCCCCATGCATTTGGAACATAGGCAATCAAGATAAAGATAGATGAGAATAAGATGACTGGCATCCCCGCGATAAATCCATCACGAATCGCACGCAGATATTTATTACGAGAAATCTTCTCGAAGAAAGGTTTTCCTTTCTCAATTAATTCAATTAATTTATGCATTATTTTACTCCTCTTTTGTATAGTTCAATGAGATGATGAATCACATCTTTTAATAGGATTGTTGTCATTAAGTGGTCCTGCCCATGCATCATGGTAATGCTGTAGGGGAGGTCTTCTCCTGCTGCTTCTTGCGCTAGCATAGTTGTTTGAGACTTGTGAGCCTCTGCGATGCAGCTTCCTGCTTCTTCTACCAAGCTTTCCGCTTGAGCGAAGTCACCCTTCTCAGCTGCCTTGAGGGCCTCCAAGAGTTTAGAACGAGCATCCCCTGCATAGGCAACGATCTCAAAAACCTAATAGTGTCATTTTCTTCTTTGGTCATGACCAATTCCTCCAATTTGAATTTCTTAATTTTTTTAAAAGTTGTTACAATAAGCGTTGAATGTGCAAGACCAGATAGACCCTGTTCACTCTTGTACAAGTCAACTCCAGTCTCCCTAGAAATCACATCATAAATCTTGGAACCAATCTCAAAGGCTTTAGGATAGGAGCTTTTGATATGTTCCTCCATATCTAGAAGCGATTGATTATCATCCCGATTGCGATCCAGGTAATCCAAGAAGTAGTTAAGATGAATCATGAAACGATCATAAAAGTTGTTGTTGGTCTCGGTTCGTTTGATTGAATAACTATCCAAAACCTCTTCCACACCTTTAAGATTTCTTTGCGCTGGTCCATGGAATCCACAACCTCCGCTCCATTTTCACCTTCTGCGTTGATGAAATGATAGGCGATACGAGTGACCTCATCTTCAGGGAAGCTAGTTGTGAGCTTCTCCCGATAGATATCGACTGCCTCTTTAGCAATCTCAAAAGCCACTGGGTAGTTTTCTGAGATATCCAAAAGATTACTTTCCTTATACCTGCCTTGAGTCACTGCCTGGTAAGAGCAAAACATGTGGTCGGTCAAGGTCACATAGATATATTCTTGAACGGGGTAGTGATACTTTTTGCTCAAGTAATCGATCATCTCGTAGGTCACTGTGATGAAGTCTAATGGAACATCTTTTAACAGAGTCATAAAGTTCTCTCGGGATTCCTCTGTTTTCATCCGAAAGAGCTTTTCTACCTTTTCTTTAGGGACTAGGTCGCCCTTCTTTTTGCCAAAAACGATTCCTTTTCCAATGACAATCAGTTCTTCCCCTTTGTCATTCCTCACCAGAGCAACATTGTGATTGAGTGGATTCAAAATCCGATACATGGTACTCTCCTTGATAGTTTATTTAAGGTTTAGGGTATAAAAAAATGACCACAAATGAGATCAGAGAGGTTTCTCCCCGATTCATCTGTGATCATGCGTAATCTAACTTACTAACACTCACCTTGTATTCACTTATGGATTAAGTATAGCACACGCTTTTGTTTTTGTAAACCCTTTCTTAACAACTTTTTAACTTTTTTGTTTTTTTCTAACAAATAGCTGTTTATCGTTGTATTCTCTGGGCTCTTCAAGGAAATTCGAACGCCCATCGTTAAAGGAGTGGTCTACACTGTTAAATACGCTCTTTCCAAGAAGTTGCGACTTGGTCCAAGACTTGGTTGAGTTCTTCAATGTTGCGACGACCTTCGGTACGCAACCATTCACGAGCTGCTTCTTCCCCATTCTTGATGTAGGCTTCTACAGATCCAGCCCAAGTTGCACGGCCACAAAGAACTCCGTTGAAGTTCGCTCCTGCTTCATGCGCAAAAACTAAGGTTTCTTGGAAGAGTTTAGCAGAAACACCTGCACTCAAGTAGATATATGGAAGGTTGGTTGCTTCTTCTTGTTCTTTAAAGAAGGCTGCAGCCTCTTCACGGCTATGAACAATTTCACCATCTCCAAAGCCTTCTACGTATTTGACGTTAACAGGAACTTCTACTTTCAAAACATCGATGTTAAAGCGTGGGTCTGAGAAGACTTTCATAGCTTCGATGACTTTGCGAGGTTTCACTTTAGCGTATTCTACAGAACCTGCATCAGCGATGGTTTCATCGTAAGCCAAGATTTCAAGGAAGAATGGAATTTCTTCTGCCGCACATTCTGAACCGATGCGTTCGATGTAGGCTTGTTTTTCTTGGTTGAGTTCATCAGCACTATCCACATCATAGTAGAGCAAGAATTTCACTGCATCTGCACTTGTTCTTTGATGCGTTTAGCTGACCAAAGGTTGAGGCAGTCTGGCAGACGCTTGGTGCTTGAAGTGTCGTAGCCTGTTTTTTCATAAGCCAACAAGAGCCCCGCTTCCGCATCCAAAACCTTAGTCGCTGGAAGTCCATACTCAGGGTCCAAGAGCATAGAAGATGCGAATGGCGTCAATTCTTCAGCCACCAAGACCTTCAATTCTTCCATTTGAGCCACTGTTGGTTCTGTGTCTTGATACTGAGCCATGAGGCGTTTCAAAGCGCCACGTTGGTCAAAGGCCAAGGCTGAGATTACACCCTCTTTGGTGCTCAATTTTTCTAAATAGTTGCGTTTTTGTTCTGTTAATACCATCTTATACCTCTTTTACATTTATCTGTTGATACAAATCATCATAGCGATGAATATTGATATGGCCTGTCGTTGCTTCTTGAGCATTCAACATGCCAAGGACATTGGCTTTGGTTAAAAGTGCTTGGTCGTCTTCCTGATGATAGAGAGCTGAGGCAATCCCAGCAACTGTCGAATCACCAGATCCCACTGGATTGACGACTTCAATTTTTGGAATATCCACTTTATAGAAGACATCTCCGTGTTTGGCAAAGGCACCGTCAGCTCCTAGGGAGACGATGATCCAGTCAATGCCTTCAAATAAGTCAGTTTGAAGAACTTCTTTTAATTGATCAAAATCCTTGGTCACCTCATAGCCCAGTAATTGGGACAATTCTTCATTATTTGGCTTGATAACCGTTGGTTTAATAGGAGCTGCTAGAGCTTTTTCTAAGGAAACACCTGAGCAATCCAGAACGACTGGTTTTCCTGCCTTCTTAGCACGCTCGACCAATTTCACATAATAATCAACTGGTAAACCAGCTGGTAAACTTCCTGAGATAACAACAACTGTTACAGCTGGAAGCAAAGCTTCAAAGTGAGACAGAAAGGCTTTCCCTTCTTCTTCAGAAACAGATGGACCTTTTTCCAGGATTTCAGTTTGTTGCCCTTCGTGGAGAATAGCAATACAATTGCGGGTCTCCCCTTGAATTTCAAAGAATTCTTTGCCGATCTTCTGATCCAGATGTTCCAAGATAAATTGGCCTGTTGAACCGCCAACCAGACCAGTCGCTGAGACAGGATCTCCAATCTCTGCAAGGACCCGTGTGACATTGAGTCCCTTACCCTCCTGCAGTTTTTGCTTACCTTGTCAACTCGATTGACCGTATCCAAGTGTAAAGGTTTCTAATGGATAGGAAATGTCAATTGATGGGTTCATGGTTACTGTTAAGATCATAATCCCACCTCTTAGTCGTGGTATTCACCACGATCCCATTTTTCAAGGAATTCTGTGAAGAAATCCTCATCTTCTTGATGGTCGTTGTGGGTTTCCAAATGTTGAATCTTGGCGATCAATTTCTTGTTTTCTTCACTTGGTTTGTATTCTGCATGAATGAAAGCTTCAATAATATCGCACATGAGCAATTCACCAGTTACTTTCCCACCGAAACCAATGACGTTGGCATTGAGTTCTTCTTTGGCATAAAGTGCAGTTGTCATATCGCGGACCAAGGCTGAACGGATTCCAGGGACCTTGTTAACCGCGTTGTTAATCCCAACGCCAGTTCCACAGATACATACTCCAAAATCTGCAAGACCACTAGCTACAGCTTCTCCGACTTTTTTCCCAAAAATTGGGTAGTGGGTGCGAGCATGGTCATAGGTTCCGAAATCAAGGACCTCATAGCCTTTTGATTTCAAAAATTCAGAAACAGCCATTTTTTCATTCGTGACAATATGGTCACATCCAATTGCAATTTTCATTCTTTTACTCCTCCCTTTAGCACATCTTGTTGAGCATATCCACACGGATTTGGTGGCGACCACCGTCATACTTACCGTTAACAAATCCCTTGGCAATATTTTTCGCCAATTGGTCACCCACGATTTGAGCACCCATGGTGATCATGCGAGAATTGTTATGACCACGAGTCATATAAGCTGAACGCTCATCTGAAACTTCTGCCGCAACCATTCCTTTAATTTTAGTTGCGACCATGAAAGGACCTGCTCCATAAGCGTCAATAACAATCCCAAGATTGTCTTCTGCTTGTTTCACTTCTTTTGCAACAGCCAAGGTCACATCAACAAAGTCTTGCCCTTCTTCAGTAACATCCACCACTTGGAAACCTTCTGCTTCCAAACACTCTTTGACTACTTCTTTTAAGCGAATACCTGCTGCATCCGCACCAACTACAATTGCCATATGATTCTCCTTTTTATATTTCCGTCAACAAAGAAAGTTCTCCTCTTTCTTCATCCGACTTCGTTTTGTTGTTCACAAACATAGTATAGCGCTAATTTTGTTTGTTGTCAACTATATTTTGTTTATTTTTCATTTTTTGTTTTATATTTTTCAATCTTAATCTGTTTATAATAAACAAAAAGAGAGAATCTCTCTCTTTTCAGTTTCATCATTTATACAATCACTCGTGTATACTCCTCTAATTCTTCATGTGCTTTTCTCAGATGCATCGTCCGTTATCACTGCAGTCACTTTTCTTTAAGGAGCAGATAGAGGTAAAGTCTTCTTTACCAATCTTGGAGGAATCAATCAGTAGGTAGGCTTCGGAAGAACGTTCTAAAAGCTAACTTTTGCGTATAGGCTTCTTCGAAAGAAGATGTTAGAACGCGTCCATCCACTATGCCGTTCCCACTGAAAAACATCTTGTGGAAGTACATTCTTTCCATGAGAGTGTTCGTTATCTCGCCGACAAAAGCTTGACTGGTTTCTCGGAGCTCCCCTCCCAAGAGGATCACCTTAAAGGTATCACTTTTCTTCTTTAACAACTCTTGGAAAATCGGCAGACAGTTGGTCACCACGCGCAATTCCTTATTATTAATAGCTTCGGAAAGAACTTCAACAGAGGTCCCCGGTCCAAGGAAGATACTCTCACCTTCTTTTTATCAGTTCGCAAGCTTTCTTCGCTACCTCACGCTTAGCCAGTATATTCTTGAGCAACTTCTCTTCATGAGGAAGTTCTCGTGAAGGGAGGAATTGGTTACTTTTAGCTCCGTTTCGAACCCGAATAATCAGCCCCTGTTTTTCCAGTTCAATCAAATCACGACGGACCGTCATATCCGACACCTGCATACTTTCCATTATATCTTGAACGTAAACGGTTCCAGCCTTATTGACCAGATTGATAATCTCATTCAGTCTTTCCTGTTTTCTTCATTTCCTACCTACTTGCTTCGTTTTTGTTTATTATAACCTTAAACTGTCAGAATCGCAATCATTATTTGTTTGAAACAAACATTTTTCCAAAAAAGAGAAATCAAAAAGGTTTATCCTTACGGATAAACCTCTGGTTACTATCGTTTCAAGCGAAATTAAGCTTTGTTTTCTGAACCGAATACGTCGATACGTTCTTCAACTGAAGCTGTGATTGCTTCGAATCCTGGTTTTCAAGAATTTACGTGGGTCGAAGAGTTTCTTCTTGTCGTATTCTGCTTCGTTTGCATCGTATTCACGTACGAATTGACGAGTTGCGTTAGCGAATGCGATTTGGCACTCAGTGTTAACGTTAACTTTCGCAACACCAAGTTTGATAGCTTCTTGGATTTGCTCATCAGGGATACCTGAACCACCGTGCAATACGATTGGGAATCCTGGAAGAGCTTCTGTCAATTTCTTCAAGTGGTCAAGGTCAAGACCTTCCCAGTTTGCTGGGTATGGACCGTGGATGTTACCAATACCTGCTGCCAAGAAGTCGATTCCTGTAGCAACCATTGCTTTTAGCATCTTCGATTGGTGCTAATTCACCTTTACCAACGATACCGTCTTCTTCACCACCGATTGTACCAACTTCAGCCTCAACTGAGATACCTTTAGCGTGAGCTTTTTCTACAACTTCTTTCGCCAATTTAAGGTTTTCTTCAACTGGAAGGTGTGATCCGTCGAACATGATTGAAGTGTAACCAACTTCGATACACTCAAGAGCATCTTCGTAGTGACCATGGTCCAAGTGGATTGCAACTGGTACAGTGATACCCATTGCTTCAACAAGGTTAGCGATCATGTTGCGAGCTACTTTGTAACCACCCATGTATTTAGCAGCACCCATAGAAGTTTGGATCAAAACTGGAGCTTTTTTAGCTTCTGCTGCACGCAAGATAGCTTGAGTCCACTCAAGGTTGTTTGTGTTAAATCCACCAACTGCGTAACCATTGTCACGAGCTGCTTGGACAAATTTTTCTGCTGAAACGATTGCCATTAGTAGTAGGCCTCCTCTAATTTTTTGTGGTTAAACCACTTACATTGTTTATTTTATCACTTTTTCATTGAAAATGCTAGCTTTTCCTGTAGCTTTAAGCGCTTTCTTATGATAAATGAGAGGAATGCTTACTTTTCCAAGACTTCCACAGGCCATAGAAAAGTAAAAGAAGGGAGCCCAAGCCCCCTCATTTCAATTCTCTGCTTTAAAATTTTTTAATGAAAGGAGAAAACCAATCCCGCAAATCACTAGAAGTACTGCTACAAGCCATTGAGCATAGAAGAAATAGGTAAATACATGAACTTCCCCAAAGATTTTTCCGAATAGCCACATCAAGGGACCTTCAAGAGACGATAAAATCCAGGACTTATAAGTACATTTGTAAGAAAAAGAATAAATCCGCCACCAGAAAGAGATTGGGAATCCATTTTTTGATTCTTTTTCATCTTTGAGGAGCCATCTAGAAACAATTGCCAGGATAAAGACAAAGAGGTTCCAGCTATTTAAAGCCATAATGGCACTTCCAAAATCTTTGTGAGCAGCAAGCCCCATCGCCAAAATCATGACCGGAGCAAAAACATTAATGGCACTTCCTAAGAGCGCTAGTAGGCCATCGGCTAAAATTAGATACTTCTTCTTCATTTTCTCACCTCCCTACCTATTCTATCACAAAACTCTTGAGAAACAAAAAAGACAGCCGAAGCTGTCTTGATAATCCGATGCGGAGAGAGGGACTTGAACCCTCACGACCTAAAGCGGTCACAGGATCCTTAGTCCTGCGCGTCTGCCAATTCCGCCATCCCCGCGATTGAGTACTTTACTAGTATATCAATCTTCTACTTTCTTGTCAAGATTTTTTTCAAACTTTTTTCAAAGTCTACACTTTTCTCTCCTGTTCAGATAGTGACAAATCTTCCTTACTGAAGGACTTCTTTAAGGGACTGGAATTGTCTCACGGGGCGTAACCAGAAATTTTTCAAATTCTAATTCAGACATGCATGAGGCCAAATCTTCTCTGATCCGATTGAGTGCTTCCAAGCGCATCTCTACAGAGGTCGCTCGATTCCCCTGGATGATAAAGAGGACATTACAGGTCGTCTCCTCCATCTTGTAGCGTTCACCATCTCTCACATCTAGCCAGGCCATAATACCTGTTGATCTCGGTAGACCGGATCGCTTTCACTAACATGCTTTTCGGTTGATAAGATGGGCAAAAAGCTATCCTCTCTTTGACTAATCGTAAACTCGATTGGCCCCTGGATCTTATCCAAATCATGCCCTCCGATGGCTAGAAAAGAACTGAGGCATTCGACGTTATAGATATCAATCACACTATTAATCGTAGGAAGGAAGCCACGATTTTGAATATTCTTAATCAAAGCAAGAATAGTTGGTGGGTTCTTCTTAACACTACGACCTACTTCCTTCAACAAGTCAATGTAGCCTTGTACAACCGGCTCCTCTTTCACTGAGCTGAGATCGCAATTTAAAGCCCAAGCTTCCATGTCCTTCTTTTTAGCTAAAAAATCTGCAGATAAGGGAGCTTGTGGATTCACCTGTTTTGCCAGTCCAATCACTACCGTCTCAATCCCTAAATCCACCAAACTTTGATTCAGTATCCAGTCCATATTCCCTTCCTCCTTCTGCACTAGGTTAGGCTTACACCCTCATTATACTCCTCCTTGAACCATCCTTCAAGTAAAGAAAAGAGAGTGGGACAGAAATCGGTCATTCGTTAGAATTCGATTTCGTCGTCCCACCTCCTCACAGTTGAGTAGGACTGTAAAAGCTGATGAAATCAGCGTAGTAGAGCCCACTCAACCACTGCGTCTTGCTCGACAATCCAAAGAAAATAAAGAGGCTAGGACTTTTGTCCCAGCCTCTTTTTTGGATTATTCTTCTTCTTCGTAAGACTCTTCTTCGTCTTCTTCGTCAGTTAACTCAACTTCCACATCCAACTCATCTGGTGAGATTTCATTAATTTCAGCGTCATAAGCTTCCACTTCATCCTTCTCATCTTCTGGGTTTTCATCATCGTAAGTAAGCGCTGGATCTGCTTCATAGACATCTTCGTCTTCTGGATCATCCGCATTGTAATCAATCGCGTCTTCATCTCCATCCATAAAGGCGTTGACACGTTTTTTCTTACGTTTCTTAGGCTCTTCGTCTTCATCTGTTTCTTCAAGAGCGATGATTTCTTCATCTACCTCATCGATGGCATACCATGAGCGAAGTCCCCATTTGTTATCTCCTAGTGGGATAAAGCTTCCATCCACATTCAATTCCGTATAGAATAATGGAAGAGCTTCACGAATTTCACTGTTTGATTTTTCGAGGTAGTTTTGAATTTCATTGACCAGGTCATTGAAATACATTTCATGATCACGGCCACGTGATTCCAAAATCGCACGGGCTACTTCAATCATTGAAAGTTCACTTTTTTCTTGTCCAGCAAATACTTCTAATTCCAAGGTAGATCTCCTTCATTTTTATCTCAAGGCAACACTCTTTTTCATTAAAAAAGAGGATACCCCTAGAATACATCATTTATCGTTACACTCTATTGTACGATAATTTTCCCCTTTCGTCAAAGGAAAATTCCGCGCCAATAAGAAGAGAAAAGCCGGGACACATGGCCTCAGCTTTTCCTCTTATGATTGCTTTCCATAAAGATGGAAGATCATCTTTTTTATTTTACTTTCGCAGTGCTTGTGATCACTTCAACAGCTTTCTTCACAGCGATATCATGTTTCAACATTTCTGGTGAAAGCAAGCTGCGAACTTGTTCAACTGGCATGTTGTAGTCTGCTGCTAATTGTTCGATTTCTGCAGTGACTTCTTCGTCAGTTGCTTCGAAGCCTTCTGCTTTGGCAACCGCTTCTACGACAAGGTTTGTCTTAGTACGTGCTGCTGCGTCTGCTTCATATTGTTTGTGAAGATCTTCTTGAGTTGTTCCAGTGATTTGGAAGTACATGTCTGGAGAGATTCCTTGACGTTGCAAGTTTCCAAGGAATTCATTAACAGCACGGTGTACTTCTTCGTGGATCATTTCTTCTGGAAGGTCAACGATTTCTGCATTTTCTACAGCGAGATCAATGCTGCTGACTCAACTGCATCTTTGTATGCTTCTTCTTTCGCTTCAGCCAACTCTTTGCGGTATTTTTCTTTCAATTCAGCGAGAGTTTCAACTTCTTCATCGATGTCTTTTGCCAATTCATCGTCAAGAGCTGGTACTTCTTTTGCTTTTACTTCGTGGATAGTTGTCACGAATTTCGCTTCTTTACCTGCAAGGTCAGTTGCTTGGTAGTCTTCTGGGAAAGTTACGATCACATCAACTGTTTCACCAGCAGAGTGTCCAACCAATTGGTCTTCAAAACCTGGGATGAATTGACCTGAACCAAGTCCAAGTGAGAAGTTATCTCCTTTTCCTCCGTCAAACTCAACACCGTCAACAGAACCTACAAAGTCGATCACAACTGTATCACCTTCAGCTGCTGGTCCTTCTTTGATGACCAATTCAGCCAAGTTGTTGCGTTCGCGTTCGATACGTGCATCTACATCTTCATCTGTTACTTCTTTAGAAACGTCTACAGATACTTCAAGGTCTTTGTAAGCACCCAATTTCACTTCTGGTTTTGTAACAACATTTGCTGTCAAAGTCCAATCTTGACCTTTTTCCATTGATACAACGTCAAAAGTTGGTTGAGCAACAACTTCAAGACCTGCTTCTTTTACTGCTGCTTCATAAGCTGCTGGAAGAAGATCGTTCAAAGCATCTTGATAAAGTGATTCTTCACCAAAACGTTGGTTGAAGATTGGACGTGGAAGGTGACCTTTACGGAATCCTGGTACGTTCAAGTTTTTTTCTTAACAGATTCAAACACGCGATCTAAAGCTGGTTTAATTTGTTCTTGACTAATGGTGAAAGTCAATACACCGCGGTTTGTTTCTTTGTTTTCAAATGATACAGACATTCTGTCTCTCCTTAAAATAATATAGTCATTCCTAATAATTTTACCATAAAACTTCGAAAATGCAAGTTTTTGGGCATCCTGGTTTTTGTGGAAACTGCTTCTTTTTAGCGAAATTTTATAGTGGTTTCTGCAGACCAAAAGATTTCAAATCCCTTTCCTCTCTCAAAATTGGTCCCGAAACAAAAAAACTAGTCCATGTCTTGAACTAGTTTCCTTCCTATTAAGATTTTCGAAGCGGATCTTCTTGGTAAGAAGCACGCGCCCCTCCTATTAACTTCGGACGACTAGCTAGAGCCGTCACATGAGCGCCCCCCAGTTCTTTCAAGACAGGACGAACAGGTACTTGCACATGCTTGACATGCATCCCGATAGAGGTATCTCCAATATCTAAGCCTGCCTGAGCTGTGATAAATTCAACTTCGACTGGGTCTTTCATATAACTGAAAGCTGCCAACTGACCGGCACCACCCGCATGGAGGCTCGGTAGTACATTAACGATTTCTAAGTCTTTCTTTTCTGCTAGTTCACGTTCGACCACCAGAGCTCGGTTAAGGTGCTCACATCCTTGAACCGCTAAATAAATCCCTTTGGGAGTTAGGGTATCTAGGATGGTTTTCACAATGGCTTGCCCAATCTCTAAACTTGAGTTCTTACCGATACTTGCTCCAGCGACCTCGCTGGTTGACAGGCCTAACACAAGGATTTGCCCCTGACGCAGATGAGCCTTGGATAAAAGATCCAGCAAGATTTCCTGGGTTTCTCTTTTTAATTGCTCCAACTCCATCTTCTAATTCCCCTTCTTTGGTAAGAAATGATAAAGAGCATATCCTAGAGCCATACCAACGAAGTTTTGAACCAAATTATGAGGAATCTCCGCTAAGGCTGGCCCCCAGTTGTTTCCTAAAAAGAGCGCTGAAGCTAGTGCATAGCCACCTACCATGATGACAGTAGCAAGTAACAGACCGATGTAGCGGGCTTTTCCTTTAAAGCCAGCAAAGTATCCTTGAGCTCCGTGGAAAAGAAGACTAAAGAACATCCATTGAGGATAACCGGAGACGAGGTCTAAGAGAAAGGCGCCAAGACCACCAACTACTGCTCCTTCTTTGCGCCCCAAATAAAAGGCGGTGAAGTATACACCTAGATCCAGCAAGGTCACCATCCCGGTAGGAGTTGGCAACTTGGTATAATAGCCTAGCACTACCGTCAAGGCAGATAAAATGGCTAAGCGGGCGATTACTTGGGTACGTTTATTGGTCATATTGAACTACTCCGTATTGATCTGATTTTTGAATGGCTTGGTAGACGAAAGCTTTTGAAGCCTCGACAGCTTCTAAAGGTCCCTTCCCTTGGACTAACTGGCTTGCAATACTAGATGCAAAAGTACAACCCGCTCCTGTATTATTCTTTTCTAAAACGTCTTCTTCGAAGACCGTAAAGTCTTGTCCGTCATAAAAGACATCGATGGCTTTTTCCTTGTTCAGGCGATTGCCCCCTTTGACTACGACATTGGCTGCTCCCAATTCATGGAGCTTACGAGCAGCCTCCTTCATCTCATCGAGCGATTGAATTTTGCTTTGGGTCAAGATCTCAGCCTCTGGTAAGTTTGGTGTGATGATGGTCACAGAAGGGAAGAACTTGATTAATTCATCTCGAAGGGCTGACACTTCCACATCATGGGTTTCCTTGCAGACCAAGACAGGGTCTAAGACGACAGGGATATCCGCATGGTCCTTGACGTAGTCCAAGGCCAGATCTGCCACTTCAACATTTGGCAAGAGGCCGAGCTTAATAGCGGAAAAAGGAACATCCTTGAGAGAGTTGAGCTGTTGGGCAAAGGTCGTCGGATCCACCGGAATGACTTCAAAACCATGCTCGGTCATGGCTGTCAAACAAGTCACCGCTACAAAACCATGCTGTTTGTTGGTTGTATAGGTCGCAAGGTCCGCATGAAGGCCTCCCCCACTAAAAATATCATTTCCTGAAATAGCTAGAATCAATTCATTACTCATAACGGATCTCCTTTAAGTATAAGCCATTTGGCGCTGCTGTTGGACCTGCTAGATTGCGGTCCTTCTTTTCTAAAATCAAGTCAATTTGCTCAACCGGCATTCGTCCATTGCCAATCTTTAGCAAGGTCCCCACCATATTGCGGATCTGTTTGTAAAGAAAGCCATTGCCCGAAAAGGTAAAGAGAAGGCGATGATTTGCCGCATCCTCGATCAAGCGGGCCTCTGTAATCGTTCGAACCTTGTCTTCCACACTGGTTCCCGAAGCTGTAAAGCCAGTGAAATCGTGGGTCCCCTCCAATTTTTGGATGGCTTCTTGCATCTTGGCCACATCCAAGGGGTAAGGATAGGGAGTTGCATAGTGGCGCATCATGGGATTCTTGGGGCGACCATAATCCACGATGAATTCGTAGGTCTTGCTATGCTTCTGGTAGCGCGAATGGAAGTCATCAGGTACTTGCTCCACCCGGATAAAGTCAATATCCTCTGGAGTTTGGGTATCGAGGGCAAAGCGGAGCTTTTCCTCATCCCGCGACTGGGGGAGATCAAAATGGATGACCTGGCCAAGGGCATGGACACCTGCATCCGTTCGGCCAGCCCCGTGAATGGTCACTGCCTGTCCATGGTTCAAACGCATCAAGGTCTTCTCGATTTCTTCTTGCACACTACGCGCATGCGGTTGTCGTTGGAAACCCGCAAATAGAGTTCCATCGTAAGAAATAGTTGCTTTGTATCGTGTCATGTTTTTATTTTATCAAGTTCATCCAAGCGGAACAAGGCAGAAAAGCGACAACTGTCCGGGTACAGTTTTTAGGACAAAAAAAGAACCAAGTCTTTCCTTTTCCATCTCTGGAAAATAGAAAAACTTAGTTCAATCGGGGGGCTGATTAGTCTTCTTCCCGTCCTTTGAGACTCATACCTGTCGCTCCTAAGATGGCTCCAAGTAAGGCTAAACCTAAGATAGACTCTTGGCCAGTTTCAGGAAGCTGTTGGCTAGAAGGTGCTTGATCTTGCACCGGTGCTAGCTTAGCCTCTTCTACTGGTTTTTGATCTGAAGCAACTGGAGCTGGTTGAGGGTTCACAAGTGGCTTCACTTCAGGGGCTACTGGTCTAACTTGATGATGACCTCCTTGATCGACTTGAGGTAGGTCTGCTTGAGGACTTGGACTATCCTGTAAACCTGGAGTCGGAGTGACCACTTCTGCCTCCTTGGTTCCCACTTCCACAATCTCAGAAACAGCTTCTTTCGAAACTTCTGTTCCTACTACTAGCGACTCTCATCAAGAGCAGATACTGCAACAAATTCACGATGTTGGCCTTTGGCACCAGTCTGAATCACTTTCCGTTCGCCCTTAGCTAAGTCTGGATTCGTCCGTTCAACAACTTCAAAGTCCAGTTCTTTTTCAACGATTTCCAAGCTTGGTTTGTCTTCTACTAAGGCTCTGACATCATTTTCTGCTTGGCTTCCCACTTGGGTGATTGGTTTCAACTGGCTGAGAGCTTGAGTTAATTGTTCAACCTGTTCTACCACTTTTTCTTGGTGGGCACGACTAATCGTCCAATTTAACTGGTCTAGCACCGTTGCAAGAGCTGAACGAGATTCCTCTGTATAGATCGAAAGATCTGTTGGAACACTGGCAAGAGCCGAACGAAGGGCCGTATAGTCAGCTTTGAAATAGTCCTTATTGTGGTTGGCAAATGCTTCCATGACCTGGAAGACTTCTTCTTCCTTGTATTCATTGGCTGGTTCATCTGCCCAGATTCCCAACATACTTCCGGACACCGGCAATTTCACATCAGGGTATTTAGTTGAAGCTAATTGTTCAAACGGAACGGTTTCTGTATTTTGGATGGCTTTTTCGAGTGGATAACTTTGCTCTCCCTTGTGGCCCAAAACATAGTACCAGTCACCGTTGGTATTGAGGAATTTGTAGCCCTTGTCTGCTAGGTACTGTGGTGATGCCAAATTGTAGCCCCACCATCCTTTAGACCAGTAAGAAATTAAGACATCCTTGTCAAAGGCAACATCATCTTCGTCTCCATAGTAGAAGCCATCGTTAAAGGCCATTGGCTGCAAGCCTTTTTCACGGGCCATGGCAGCAAGACTGTTGGCATAGTCCGCAAATTTACCATAGAGCTCATACCATTTGAGGTAGTACCAACCTTGAGCATTAGTGGCATCATTGGCGTATTCGTCTGTTCCGTAGTTAAAGATCTTAGACTTGCCTTTAAAATAGTCCATGTACTTGCCAATTAGGGCCTTAGTAAAGTTGACTGCTTCTTCGTTGGTCAGGTCCATAGTTGTCTTGGAAACCGTATCAAAGGTCGCTTGCGGATGTTCGATACCTAGTTTTTGCATCGCTACCAAAATGGCATCCATGTGGCCTGGACTATTGACTGCTGGGATTAAGCCAATGCCTTTTAGAAGTCGCGTAAGCTAGCAATTCATCCATTTCTGCTTGGGTCAAGGCTTGACCATTTGGATCGTCATAATAGGCCTTGGTTCCTTCAAGGAGAGCTTTCACATCGTCGCTAGTGTAGGTTTTGCCATTTGCCTCCAGGGTCATATCATCGAGGACAAAGCGCATACCATCATTTCCGACAAGGAGGTGCAAGTCAGAGTACCCTAGCTCACTGGCCTTGTCCACGATTCGTTTCAACTGATCCAGTGAGAAGTATTTGCGCCCTGCGTCAATGGAAATCACTTTGCTCTTAGCTAGCTTTTTCAGCAGCTTCCTTGTCCGCCAACTCTTTGGCATAGCTTTCTGTATGGACCAAGGCCTCTTGAGCGGCTTTGAGAGAAGCAATCAGTTCTTTCGCTTCTGCTCGAGTCGTGTCTGCTCCTACCCCTTCCAAAGCTTTTTTAGCTTCTGTAAAGGCTACTAGAGACTCTGGTGTATAGTGATCCAAATCAGTTGGAGCTCCTGCAAGAGCTTTTTCAACCACTTCAGGATCCGCTACAAAGTAGTCCGCGTTCTTGTCCGCAAAAGCGTGCATGAGCTTAAAGAGAAGCTCTTTTTTGTAGGTTGCGGATGGCGTATCTGCCCAGGCAGCTACCATTCCACCGATGAAGGGAACCTTAGCCCCATCATTTTTCTGAACGGAATCGATCGCTGATTTAGAAATTCCTTCAAGACCTTGATCAAGATTGTACCAACCTGATCCAGCTTTGTCACGACCGAGGACATAGTACCAAGCATCATTGGTATTCAGAATTTGATGGCCTAGTTCAGACAAAAGCTTGGATGAAGCAACATCATAGCCATTCCAACCACCTGTCCAGTAGGATACAATGATATCCTTATCAAAAGTTCCATAGGAAGTATCGCCATTGTAGTAGATACCATCGTTGAAGGCCATTGGCTTCATCTTGTGTTTTTTTCACAATAGCCGCTAGATCATTGGCATATTGGATGAATTTTTCGTATCCTTTGTCTGGATAGCCTTCGTCTGGCCAATACTTGCTGGCTTGAAGGACTTGCCAACCATGGGCATCTGTTGCATCATTGGCATATTCGTCCAAACCAATGTTAAAGATTTCTGTCTTGCCACTGAAATAAGCCGCATACTTGTCCACCAAGGCTTTGGTGAAATCTAGGGCTTTTTGGTTGTCTAAATCAACGGTCCGTTCTGATTTTTTCGTACCAAAGTAATTGAAGTGAGGGTTTTCGATCCCCAATTGCTCCATAGCTGTCAGAATTGCATCCATGTGCCCTGGGCTATTGATCGTTGGAATCACGCCTATATTCTTGGATTTGGCATAAGCCAAAATGTCATCCATTTGAGCCTGAGTCAAGGCTGTTCCATTTGGATCATCATAATAAGCTTTGGTTCCTTTTTCGACTGCTTCCTTCACCGCCTGGCTAGAGTAGGACGTATCTCCTACCTGCAAGGACATATCATCAAGAACAAAGCGCAAACCATCATTTCCAACTAAGAGATGCAAATCGGTATAGCCCGTCTTACTAGCTTCATCAATGATTTCCTTGATTTGATCAGGTGAGAAGTATTTGCGACCGGCATCGATAGAGATGACCTTTTTCTTAGCCAATTTTTCTTCTTGCTCTGGATCTTTAGCTGGTGTTTCAGTCGTTGCTGTTACCGGTTGAGCTGCCACATCAGCTTCTGTGACAGAGATTGCTTCTTCACGAATCAAGCGATCAAGATCGGATGCGCGTAATTCTCGATCAGGTAGGGTCGGTTGACTTTGATCGACGATTGGAGCAGGAACAATTGGTTTTTCTACTGCTGGCTGAGTAGCTTCATCAGTAGTAGAGGGAGGCAAGTCTCCTTCACTTGCTTGCGTCGGAAGAGTCGTTGCAGGATTTTCTGTAACGCTCGGCGTATCTGCTGCTACAACTTGACCACTGGCAAAAAAAGCCAACCAGTACCGAAGCAGCTCCTACAGCATACTTGCGAATAGCATAACGTGGTTGATGTGATTTCATCAGGACCTCCTAAATTTTGTTGTTTGTAAACGTTTACTCTCAGTCTATCTAGAAAGCCTGCCCTCGTCAAGGCTTCTTTGAAATGTTCTTTAATTAAGAGAAGAAGCTATAAAATTTTATCCCTATATTTTATTAAAACTAGCGGACACAAGAAAAAGAGCTTGGCTGTTAAAACCAAACTCTTTATTTTTATTCTCAAAAACAAACCGCTCTGAGTGCCTGATTTTTATTTCTTGGCGCAGTGGTTGATTGCTCAAAACACTGTTTTGAGGTGGCGGATAGGGATTGCGAAGCAAGGCCCTTCCTAAGCAACTGGACGGTGGACCTTTTTTGCCCGAGCCTTAAAATCGAGAAGCGAGGAAGAAATCAAACTCTTCGAGTTACCGATTTCTGTCTCTCGGCGCAGTGGTTGATTGGAACTACTCCTACCACGGTACTTGTACTTCCTAATCAACTGTGCGGGGGCAGGACTACGAAATCGAGACTGCGTTTACCGATTTCTGTCTCTCGGCGCAGTGGTTGATTGGAACTACTCCTACCTACGGTACTCGTACTTCCTAATCAACTGTGCGGGGGCAGGACTACGAAATCGAGACTGCGTCTACCGATTTCTGTCCTGCTCCTATATTGCCCTAATCTCCGTTGCGGAATACTGGGACGCGGGTGCCGTCTTCTCGGATGCCGTCGATATCCATTTGGCTTGAGCCGATCATGAAGTCGACGTGGACATCTGAGCGGTTAGAGGCCGGCTGCTTCGAGTTCTTCTTCTATGAACTCTGCGCCACCTTCTACACTAGTTGCATAGGCTGCTCCGATGGCCAAGTGGTTAGAGGCATTTTCATCAAAGAGTGTGTTAAAGAAGGTAATGCCTGATTGGGAAATTGGGCTTGGGTCTGGTACGAGGGCACATTCACCCAAGGCACGCGCTCCCTTGTTTTTTTGAAGACCAAATCTTTCATGACTTGATCGCCTTTTTTCAGCTGTAATATCTATAATTTCTCCATTTTCAAAGGTCACTTTGATCCCTTCGATGATATTCCCATTGTAGCTAAGCGGTTTTGTAGAAGTTACATAACCTTCTGCGCGACGGAAGTCAGGAGCTGTGAAGACCTCTTCTGTCGGCATATTTGGCAAGAATCCTTCGCCTTGGGCATTAATAGCTCCGGCTGATTCCCAAACGTGGTTTTTCGGTAAACCAAGGGTCAAATCTGTTCCAGGCGCTGTGTAATGAAGGGCTGAGAATTGCTCCTTGTTCAGCATCTCTGCCTTGCTCTTGAGAATAGCAGCATGCTCTTCCCAAGCCTTGACTGGATCTTCTTCGTAAACCCGGCAGGTCTTGAAGATTTGATCCCACAGGAGATCCACTGCTTCTTCATCGCTAGCCGCATTTGGGAAGACCTTCTTCGCCCATTCTAACCCTGCTGCAGCAGCAACTGTCCAGCTGACCTTATTAGACTGAGTGGCGATGCGCATGGGTTTCATGGCCATGCCCAAAGCCTTAGCAGAGGCAGAAAGCTTCTCTGCATCGACACCATTTAAAGCACCTGGGTCAGACGAGCGAACACCCAAGCGACTCGCCTTGTGGTCCAAGAGGTAGTTCATCTCTGCAATCTTGTAGTCAGGTACATTGTCCAAGCGATCCATCGGGGCATGGAGGAATTTTTCCCGATTAGTGAAGTCATCCGCCCATTGGACAATGACTTCGTAGCGCCCCTCAAGGCATAGGCTTCCTTCACAATCAAGTGAGCTAATTCTCTTTGTTCCACATCGATGTTCAAAGCCAAGGTATGGCCAGGCTGCACGTTAACTCCGTTCGCAACCAACAATTTAGCATATTTTTTCTAAGTTTTTCTTTAAAATTTGGTAAAACCATTTTTCAATCCTTTTCTATATTAATCCTTTAAGAGTGACAAGAGATTTGCTACCACGACAGTGGAGCAGACCAAGCCAGTGACTTTTAAAATTGTATCGGTATCTCAGCTCTAATTGATAGCTAAATGTTTTTTTGAGCAGGTTTGTCTTCTGCAAAAATTTTTTACTCTCATCGTTCCATTCCTTTCTTAGTCATCCTCCTCACCTAGATAGAGGCGTCTTGCCTCTGGGCTGTTGGTAAGAATATCGATATAGGTTTCATAATCATCGGGCAGGGGCTTTCCCAAAGAGATATCTAGCTCTGGATTCACATTTTTCCCATGGAGAAAGCAGAGATAAAGACGTTCATTGAGCGTCGGAAAGACTTCGATGGACATGAGCTCAGCCTGACCTACCCGCTCCCAATCTTTCTCTTGGATATCTGGTAAGATATAGGCTTGGAAGAGTCCCATTAGAGGATTATCCTCTGGTAGGCCACTTTCCTTATCCGCCTGAACTAAGGAAAGCCGTTGGCCAAAACCAGCTACTTGGCGCTCCCGTCCCTTCACCGAAACCGTAATCGGATGCCCTCCCATATGGCTGTAAATCCATTCTTTAGGTAGCCGATAATCTAACAGAGGCTCAAGATCTTTGACAATCGTTACAGGACTATAGCGTAGAAACTGACGAGTGACTGCTTTACAAAAGAGAATATTCTCCTCTTTCAAGGTCACTCCCTTCCAACTATTTTCCTCCTTAAAATGGTTAAAAAATACCAGATAGGGCTCTCGGACCATTTGCGCTAAGACATAGACGCCATTCCGTAGGCGAATGGAAATGACTTTCCCTGACTTCCAGGGTGTTGCTCTTTTTTTCTTTTCTATCATTAGCCAACCTCAAAACGAGCGAGGATCCTTGAATCCATCAAAACAAATCACTATGACTTCCTGTCCTCAGCAAGTTTAAAATCAATTCATCCTTGTCCACTTTATACACCAAAAGCCAATCCGGCTGGATATGACACTCACGAACACCTTGAAAATGCTTGGAGTTGGTCAGTTGATGGTCACGATATCTGACAGGAAGTTCTTTTTCTTGAATCAGAAAATGCAAGACTTCTTCTAACAAATCTGCTTTCAATCCACGCCTCATTGCCAACTTAAAATCTTTTTTAAACTGTTTATGATAGCGAATCTTAAGCACGCAAGTCCTCCATCAAGTCTGAGACAGATTCAAAAGACCGACTCATATTCCGATTTTGATCTACATCCGTTACTACTTGAAGCAATTTCCGATTATCGTCTATTCTAACATCAAAAGGTAAGCCCTGATATTGAATAGCCTGACGGAGAAAAATGTTGATGGCTGTTGTCATATCCATCCCTAAATGATTAAAAACCTGTTGAGCCTGTTCCTTAACCTCACTATCCAAACGAATACTCATACTCGTCTTAGACATATTCTCACCTTCTTTCTATTGATTATTATAACAAAAAAATAAGGCTAATGTAAACTCATTGGATATACAATGGATAGCTGTTAAGCTAAAATATAGTAAAAGAAATAAAATTAATGTCCCAAATATGGGAGATCTCAGCCTGAGTTTTAGTTTTTAGAATATAATGTTGCTATCATAGATTAAGAGGTGAAAAATATGAACCAGATTATGAAACAATATAAATTACTATATTTCTTGATTATTTTATTAAGTTTGACAAGTGCTCTTTTTAATGACATTCTTCTCTCTCAATTAGGAAGAATACTTGATAGTATAACTAATTCAAATAGTGGATTACTCTTTCATATCACTATTTGTGTAAGTTTAATTTTACTGTGGTTCTTTATCTCTTGTTCTTATTCCTATCTTAAAAATCAATATGTAAAAAAAGTTATTATAGATCTAAAAAGGGTCTCTTATTACATTATTTATCGCGTGAATTTAACCAAATTGACAACTGTAACTATTCAGATTTCTTAAATAATATCACCAAAAATAGTGACCTTATTCAAGAAAAATTTATTGATTCCTAGAATCTCTAATTGCAAATTTAGGGACCCTTATCATGAGTGTTGTTGCTATTATCTATATAGAATGGCGATTAGCATTAGTCTTTCTTTTTATTGTCGAGTATAACGATTTTTCTATCTCAAATTCCTGGAAAGTTAATGACTAAAGCAACTAATAATTATTCTCTACAAAATAGTCACTATTTGTCAAAAATGACAAACTTTATTAATGGTTTTGAACAAATTAAGTTATTAAATATTCAAAAGCTGGACCCAAGAAAAAAATTCAGGGAATCAGTTTAGAATTTTGAAGAGTCCAGAAAAGACATATCAATTCTTAAAAGACTTAGCTTCAACTACTGGAATTTTACTAAGTTTTTGGCTCTCAACTATCCTGTATGGTCGCTGGTATCTTTTTGTAAGAAATAACTTACTGACTATTGGACTACTAGTAGCAAGTATTCAATTATTAAACGGTGTTTTTTGCTCCATTACAATCTATTCTTTACAATAAAAATTTAATCAGCAGTAGCAAGTCCATTATTGATAATATCCAAGAAAATCTATATGAGACAAATCATGGAACTTTCCATAAAACAAGTACAATTGATTGTGATAACATTTCGACTATTTCTATTAGCCAATTATATTATGAAATTGAAAATAGAATATTATTTGATCATTTTTTCCTATGAATTTTAAAAAGGCAAGCGCTATGCGATTATCGGTGCTTCAGGAACTGGGAAAACAACTTTAGTAAAATTAATACTAAATTATTATCCAAAAAAATCTTTATGATGGAGAAATAAAAATCAACGGAAAACAGAATATTGATATGTCCCTCAGAGGAGTTATATAAAGATATTGCGTTTGTGCAAAAATGACTTTTCTAATTGAAGGCAATATTCTAGAGAATATCAAATTGGCTAGAAACCTTCATTTAACTGAAAAATTAAGAAAATCCTTAGGTTTTAATGAAGACTTCCTTCGTAAAAACCTAGCTCAATCAAACAAAATCATTTCAGAAGGAGAAAAGCAACGAATTGATTTAGCTAGGTTTTTAGTCAAAACATATTCAGTTTATATATTTGACGAACCTACAAGTAACCTTGATCCAATAAAAGCAAAAGAAATAATGGACTACATTCTATCCATTAAAGATGCAATTGTTATTGTCATTACTCATGATCAAAATCCAGAAATATTGGAAGAGTTTGATCACGTTATTACCTTATAGATAAATGGCCTAGTCTACTAAATGAATGATGTGTTTCTCAAAAGTATTGTTTGTAATTTTTGTAGATTGTTTTTATTGAAGAGTTCGAAAATTTTTAAAGCTTCTTTGATTTTTTAAAAAGTGATTTTTGATTATGATAGAATTTCAGTTCCAAATATCCATCTAAATATAGCAAAATAGTTTGTTCAAAAAAATCTGTGGAATCCGCTAATATATTCTTCGTAGCCTGTTTTTAAAAAAATAAAGATTCCTCATATAAGTCGTTCTCAATCATTATAATCAAAGAATTGAGAAGTAGTTGAATGAGAGATTGTCTATTTCTAGGTATAGGACTATACAACTTCCCTTTTTTTGAGCGCCTCTTTGGCATATCTAAATAATAAATCTAGAGATAGAACACGACAGCAATTTCAAGGATGAGCGTTTCGTAATAACCTCCAGTTTTCAACGGAAAAATAAATAGTTTGTAAGATAAGAGGCGTCTTGACGACTCAATTGATGATTCTTATCCATTCCCGAAACAATACTTTCGATGAAAAATAGCATTTAATTTATGGTAATGAGAATTTGTCTCATGAAAAAGTTCTATTTCTTTCTCTACCATATCTAGTAATGCTTGAGCATCTTCATTATATGTGGCCTGTTTTAACAGAAGCTATTAAGGTATTAAAATCCGAAGGTTGATAATGATTACAGATAAGCAGAAATTCTTCTAGTGTTACTCCTATTCTTTTCAAGAAGATACAATAACTTAAAGACAGAAATCTCTGTTTCTCCTAATTCAAATCTAGATATTTGAGATTTTGAAATTTCAGCACCTGCTAATGAAGAAATAGAAATCCCTTTTCTTCTCTTATTTTTCCTATAAGTTTCACCTAAAATCATACTTATCTCCATTCCATATCGAAAAGTTATTAAGGTATAGCAAACACTACTTCCATTAAAGCTTACTCTTGTTTGAGAGTATCATTATTAGTAATTTATAGCAATCATTTTTGATAATTTCAATATATAACTTCCTAAAGTTTTAGTCTTTGGATAAAAACTTACTTATACTCTATCTATATCTAAAAACCAGTAGAAATGAAAATCATAAAAAATCATCTCTACTGGTTTTACTGTTAAGTCTTAATTAGATGAAACTTAGTCGGCTTATTTGAACAAGTTGACTTTAAATTAGAACAAATCATCAAAGAGGCTCAACTGGTTGTCCTTCGGCATATTGCCAAGGATTCCCATCTCGTCCATCTTTTCCACTAAGGTTGAGGAGACACCGCCACGTTTGCGCAACTCTGTTTTAGATAGGAATTCTCCTTCTTTGCGAGCTCGTACAATCTGCTTGGCGACGTTTTCTCCCAATCCATCCATGGCGACAAATGGTGGGATAAGGGTATCTCCATCGATGATGAATTCCGTCGCATCACTGCGATAGAGGTCTAGCTTACCAAACTTGAAGCCACGCTCCCACATCTCATTGACAATTTCAAGGGTCGTGTAGAGGTCAATCTCCACATTGGAAGCTTCGTTGTTCTTGCGTTTTTCAGCAATCTCCTTCATCCGCGCTTTCACGGCTTCTAGGCCTGCACCCATAGTCTTGATATCAAAGGCCTTGGCACGGATTGAGAAGTAAGCACAGTAATAGTAGAGCGGATGATGAACCTTAAAGTAAGCCACCCGCAAGGCCATCATAACGTAGGCTGCCGCATGGGCTTTAGGAAACATATACTTGATTTTTCCACAAGACTCGATGTACCATTCTGGGACATTGTTAGCCTTCATGGCCTCGATATAGCCATTGCGCTCTTCTTCAGGAATCTTGAGCCACATGCCTTTCCGCACCCGCTCCATGATGGTAAAGGCCATTTTTGGATCTAGGCCAGCGTGCATGAGGTAAACCATGATATCGTCCCGACAGCCGATAACGGTCGATAGGTCGGCAATTCCCGCCTTGATCAAGTCTTGGGCATTTCCCAACCACACGTCGGTACCGTGAGACAGCCCTGACAGCTGAAGCAACTCGGCAAAGGTGGTTGGATGGGTCTCATCCACCATTCCCCGAACAAAGTTGGTCCCAAACTCTGGGATTCCCAGCATACCGGTTGAGGTACCGATTTGCTCCGGTGTGACTCCTAAGATATCGGTTCCTGAGAAGAGAGCCATGACACCAGGATCATCCATAGGAATATCGTTTGGATCAATGCCTGACAAGTCCTGAAGTTTGCGAATCATGGTCGGATCATCGTGTCCCAGGACATCGAGCTTGAGAACGTTCTCATCGATATCGTGGAAGTTAAAGTGAGTGGTTTGCCATTCGGCTGTCACATCATCTGCTGGATACTGAACAGGGGTGAAGTCATAGACATCCATGTAGTTAGGAATAACAACGATTCCCCCTGGGTGCTGACCGGTCGTCCGTTTGACTCCAGCAGCACCTTGGGCCAGACGTTCTACCTCTGCATCTCGGTAGTACTTGCCATAGTCCCGCTCATAGCCTTTAACAAACCCATAGGCCGTCTTGGCCGCAACCGTACCTACTGTTCCTGCCCGGAAGGCATATTCTTCCCCAAAGATATGGCGAACATCCAAGTGGGCACTCGGCTGGTCTTCCCCTGAGAAGTTCAAATCAATATCGGGTACCTTGTCCCCATCAAAACCAAGGAAGGTCTCAAACGGAATGTCTTGGCCGTTTTTGCTAAGCTGGTGTCCACAGTTTGGACAGTCCTTATTGGGCATATCAAAGCCTGAACCATAAGAACCATCCGTGATAAACTCACTGTACTGGCACTGGCCACAGACATAGTGAGGCGAGAGCGGATTAACCTCGGTAATCCCGATCATGGTCGCGACAGAGCTGGAGCCAACGGATCCACGCGATCCAACCAGGTAGCCCCGCTCATTGGAACGATGCACCAGCATTTGCGAGGCCAGATAAATCACGGCAAAGCCATTCCCCAAGATAGAGGTTAATTCCTTTTCAATCCGCAGATCCACAATATCAGGTAGTGGATTTCCATAGATTTCAAAGGCCTTCTGATAGGTTAACTCGGCAACTGTTTCTTCGGCCTTGTCGATAAATGGGGTATAGAGGTCACCCTTGACCACTTCGACAGGTTCGAAGATTTCTGCCAGAGCATTGGTGTTTTCAATGACCAGTTTTCGTGCTAAGTCTTCCCCTAGAAAGGCAAATTCATCCAACATTTCATTGGTTGTACGGAAATGGGCTTTTGGTAGGGGTGCTGGTTGGGCGTTTTCTCCATGGCCGATGGTCCGGTTAATCATGGCCCCTTGCCCGAGACTGCGGACAATGATTTCCCGATAGATCTCTTCCTCAGGCTCTAGATAGTGGACATTCCCTGTCGCGAGGACTGGCTTGCCAAGACGATCTCCCACCTCAATCAAACTCTTGATGATAGTCTGGAGCTCATCCATGTCTTTGACCTGCTCTTTAGCAATGAGGGGCACATAGATGGCTGGAGGCATGACCTCGATAAAGTCATAATACTTGGCCACTTCCACTGCCGCATCAACTCCTTGAGAGACGACCGCGTCAAAGACTTCTCCTTCAGAACAAGCCGATCCCAGGATCAAGCCTTCCCGGTGAGCATCTAAAACCGTTCGCGGAATCCGAGGAACTCCCTCAAAATATTGGGTATTGGAAAGGGAGACCAATTTGAACATGTTTTTCAAGCCCGTCTGGTTCTTGACATAGATGGTTGCGTGTTTGACCCGAGCCTTTTTGTAGGAATCCGGACTAATCAAATCCAAATTCAGCTTGGCAAGATTGGTCACGCCATGCTTTTCTGCTACATCCTTGATAAAGATAAAGAGTAAGCGACCCGTCGCTTCCGCATCATAGTTGGCCATGTGGTGGTGTTCCAAGGCAACCCCAAACCGCTTGGTCAAGGGGCCCAAACCATGACGCTTGTACTCTGGATAAAGGTTCCGAGCAAACTCTAACGTATCAATTACTGGCTGAGTGATTTTGGGAAGGCCATGACGCTCATAGTTGGCATTCATGAAGCCCACGTCAAAAGTGGCATTGTGGGCAACCAAAACCGCATCCTTGCAGAATTCCTGGAACTCCTCCAAGACCTGTTTCAAAGGTTTAGCATTGCGAACATGGTCATCGGTAATGCCTGTCAGATCCGTTGTAAAGGCGGAAATGGGGTGCCCTGGATTGATAAACTCATCAAATTCAGCAATGATATTACCCTTGTGCATTTTAGAAGCGGCAACCTGAATCAAATCATTGTAAATTGCTGAGAGTCCTGTCGTTTCCACGTCAAAAACCACATAGGTCGCTTCATGAAGGTCTAGATCGACTTCATTGTAGGTAATCGGTACACGGTCTTCAACGATATTGGCTTCCATCCCATAGATGAGTTGGATACCAGCTTTTTTAGCTGCCTTGTAACCATGAGGGAAGGACTGCACATTGCCATGATCGGTAATGGCAAGAGCCTTGTGCCCCCATTTGGCTGCTTTTGCGACCAACTCCTCTACCTCAGGTAGGGCATCCATGGTCGACATATTGGTATGGGCATGGAACTCGACCCGACGCTCGCCTTCTGGCATCAGATCCTTACGCTCATAGTGGACCACTTCTTGAACATCTTGAACATTCATAGTCAAATCTCGTGTAAAGCTATTGACCTCGATATTCCCACGAACCCGTAACCAAGAGTTTTTCTTGATCATATCAAACTTCTGAGCTTCTTCTTCATTTTTAGCCCATTTTTGGAGCGAAAAACTGGAGGTATAGTCGGTCATCTTGAAATTGATCAAGACCCGACCTGTCCGAGTTACCTTTTGCTCGACATCAAAGACTACTCCTTCAAAGACGATGCGGTTCTCTTCTGTCGTGATATCAATCATAGGAGTGATCTCTGCCTTATCCAGCTTAGGCTTGGCCGCAGCCTTTTTGGCTTTGAAATCAAAGGCTGGTTTTTCCTCTGCTGGTGGAGGAGCCATTTGAGACAAGGACTCCATAGCCCGCAAAGTTTCTTCGTTGGCTGCTTGGAAGATTTGATCCTTCTCAGCTTCGAAGGCCTGTTGGAGTTCTTCTGTCAACTGGTCATCAGCTTCTACCCGACACTGAAAATGAGGAAAACCAAACTTGGTCAATTGACTAGCAAGATTTGGCAGATGGTTTTTCCGGTGATGCTCCGTATCCACAGATGAAGGGCCACTAATGATCAGCTCTTCTCCCTGTGCACGAACCTGCAAGTGTTGATACATGCTCTTAAAGCCCTGGCTCGCACAGGGACCATCTTCAAAAGCTTCCTGGTAATAGGCTTGCAAGAGCTCCTCACTAAAAGTTGGATTCTTTACCTGAATCTCAAACACCGCTCGATTGCCTGTCTTTGAAAACTCCTCAGCCAAGCGGTTTTTGAGCTCCCGAAAAATCGTGATGGGAAGAATTTCGGCAAAAACAAAACGAAATTCCCAAACACGACTGAGCTTATGGACGATGACCTCTTGGATTTCAGCCCCTTCAAAAGCGCCTGATTCACGCATTTCCAAAGGCATCCCTAACTGATTCATTAAAATTTCAAAGCTAGTTGACATGATTTCTCCCTGACGAATTACTAGCCTTTATTTTATCATATTTCGCCTAACTTTTCGACTGTCAGAAGGTCCTTTCGTCTAGCTGGCTCAGCTTACAAAAAAGAAGGCTAGGGTGTTGAGCATCCTAGCCTTCTACGATTGCTTATTTATTTAAAATTGAAAGGGTTTCAAGCAGGTTGTCTGCATGCACTTCAATCGTGTCTCCTGAAGCTTTGATTTTCACTTCTACGATACCGTCAGCTGCTTTCTTCCCAACAGTGATGCGGATTGGCAAACCAATCAAGTCACTATCGCTAAATTTAACACCTGCACGTTCGTTACGGTCATCCACCAAGACTTCGTAGCCAGCCTTGACCAATTGGTCTTCGATCTTGCTAGTCAATTCAAGAGAGGCTTCGTCTTTGACATTTACTGGAATCAAATGCACATCAAACGGCGCCAATTCTTTAGGGAAGTTGATTCCCCAAGCGTAACGGTATTCACCTTTTGGTGTCTTATTAACGAAGAGGCGAGCGTGTTGTTCCATGACTGCTGAAAGGAGACGACTCACACCGATACCATAGCAGCCCATGATGATTGGCACAGCACGGCCATTTTCATCCAAGACATCTGCACCCATACTTGCTGAGTAGCGAGTACCAAGTTTGAAGATGTGACCAATCTCGATCCCACGCGCAAAGTTGAGAACACCTTGTCCATCTGGAGAGATTTCACCCTCACGCACTTCACGGATATCCACATATTCGGCAGTAAAGTCACGACCTGGGTTGACACCCGTCAAGTGGTAACCATCTTGGTTAGCACCCACAACAGCATTGCGGCTATCTTGCACTTTGCGATCTGCAATAATTTTGACAGTTTCTGGAAGATTGACTGGACCAAGAGAACCAAAGTCAGCTCCCAACAATTCTTTCACTTCTGCCTCAGTTGCAGGTTCCAAGAAGTCTGCTCCAAGGTGGTTTTTCAACTTGACTTCATTGAGTTGGTCGTTGCCAACCAATAGAGCTACAACTGGCTCTTGGTCTGCAATATAAACCAAGGTCTTGATTGTTTGGTCTTCAGAGATATTCAAGAAGGCAGCTACTTCATCAATTGATTTGACACCTGGTGTTTCCACACGAGCCACTTCTTCTTCCGTCACAACACGGTTGCTTGGTTTGTAGGCGTTTGTCGCCATTTCCAAGTTAGCTGCATAGCTTGACTCACTTGAGTAGGCAATCGTATCTTCACCAGAAACCATCCATTTGAGCAATTCTGCCTTGATTTCTTCTTGCACTTCTGCAGGAATCTCATCAAATGATGCGACTGACTTGTCTAAGACCACCCAACGGTCAAGGTCTGTACGTGAAGGAGTGATGGCCATAAATTCTTGGCTATCCTTACCGCCCATAGCTCCACCGTCACCGATGATAGCTTTGAAGTCCAAACCACTACGAGTGAAGATACGCTCATAGGCTGCCTTGTAGTCATCATAGGTCACATCCAAGCTATCGTAGTTAGCGTGGAAGCTATAACCATCTTTCATGATGAACTCACGGGTCCGAAGAAGTCCATTACGTGGACGTTTTTCATCACGGTACTTAGGTTGGATTTGGTAGAGATTCAGTGGCAACTGCTTGTAAGACTTGACCGAATCACGGACAATAGCTGTGAAAGTTTCTTCGTGAGTTGGCCCCAAGATAAAGTCTGACTTCTCACGATTTTTCAATTTGTACAAGTCTTCACCGTAAGTTTCATAACGGCCAGATTCGCGCCAAAGGTCAGCGCTGAGAAGGGCTGGAGCCAACATCTCAACGGCACCAATCTTATCAAATTCCTGACGCATGATCTTCTTAGCTTTTTCGATTACACGGTTGGCAAGTGGTAGGTAAGAGTAGACACCTGCTGATACTTGACGAACATAACCAGCACGTAGCATCAAAGCGTGGCTGATGACCTGCGCATCACTTGGCATTTCGCGAAGTGTTGGAATAAGCATTTTACTTTGTTTCATTCAGATTCATTCCTTTTCTATTTCAAAAATAATTTCATGATATCGTTCCAAGTCACGGCAATCATCAAGATAACCATGACCGCCACTCCAGCAAGGGTCAAGTAGGTTTCTACCTCCTGTTTAAGAGGTTTTCTACGAACAAGCTCGATCAGATTGATCAAGATTTTCCCACCATCCAAAGCCGGAATAGGAATCAAGTTAAAGATTCCGATATTAATAGACAGCATGGCCATCAAAGATAAGATCGCTGGAAGTCCTAGCTCCGCAGCTTGCGAACTAGCTTTGTAGATCGCTACTGGACCACCCTAACTTGTTCAAACTAAAGTGGAAGATGATATCCTTCAAAGCCGTTAAGATACGAGTTGCTGTGTACCAAGTATCTGTCACACCTGAGAAAAGCTTATCGAGGAAGCCTGTCTTGACAGCATTGGTCACACCGATGTAATACCGTCCCACCCATCTTCTTCAGGTTTGAACGGTCACTTTCTTTGAGTTTTTCCCGTCTCGCTCATAGGTAATCGTTACTTTCTGGATTTTTTCCTGGTTGCCGGGTCGCCTTTCTGTACGGCATCTGTCAACTCATCCCAGTTGGAAAATCTTATATTGATTGATTTGAACAATTTGGTCGTTGTCCTTCAGACCTGCCTTAGCCACTACTCCTTGTGGAACCACTTGAACATGGTTGCTATAGTAGTCCACTGCACCTCCCCGCATGAAGGCTAGGAGAGAGTATACGACAATACTCAGGATAAAGTTGTTCATCGGACCAGCAAAAGTTGGTCATGAGGCGTCCCCAAATGCTAGCATTTTGATACTGAACATCTAGAGGAGCGATCCGAACTTCTGTTCCCATCCTCCTCGATGATAGTGGCATCATGATGGACAGGATAGGTCTTGGTCTCTTCTAAGACAATTCCCTGTGATTTCTAATTTGTCCTCAAAAGTCAAAGAGGTGACATTCATGGGAGAGCTGTCTGGTCGATGTTCTTTCCAGACAGATTAATCCGAACGACGGTTCCCTCATGATTCAAAGGTCAGACTGACCGGCGTTCCTATCTTGATCTCTGTCGAGTCCTCGCCCCATCCTGCCATCCGGACATAGCCCCCAAGCGGGAGAATTCGAATGGTATAGGCTGTGCCATCCTTGCCTCACATGTGCAAAAATCTTCGGCCCTCATCCCAATCGCAAACTCACGGACCAAGGATGCCCTGATTTCTTTGCAAAAATAGAAATGGCCGAACTCATGCACCAGGACAATGACGCCCGAAAATGATAATAAAGGCAATAAATTGCATATACGCTCCTTCACGATCTTTCGATACTGTTTCTAGGATACTGGTCTAAAAGAGACCAAAGAAAAGCATCAGAGGGAAAACAAAAATCAAACTATCAAATCGATCTAAGACACCACCGTGTCCCGGAATAAAATGTCCAGAATCTTTGACGCCAAAATGGCGTTTAATGGCACTTTCGACTAGATCACCAAACTGAGCTGCTACACTAAAAGAGAATGGTGAAAGAGAATCATGGTAATCCCAACCATAAGATCCAGCCACTGTCCGATCAAGAATCATGAATAGCAAAGTGACCAAGACTAGCACAAGCAATTCCACCAAGACTTCCTTCTATTGTCTTATTAGGAGAGACTCTTGGTAACAGTTTTTCTCTTTCCAAATTGACTCCCAATGAAAGTAGGCTCCTGAATCAGTTGCCCAGACGATAAAAGAGGGCCAACAAGACCTTATCAACACCAGCCATACGCGCTTGAATCAGGGCATGGAAATCCAAAGCCAACATAAAAACTAGAGGCAATAGGATGAGACAACTTCATCATAGGTATAGCCTTGAGCTAGGACAGTGGTCCCCATCAACAACAAGACCAGTAAACCATAAGCGATAAAGTTCCCACCCAACTGGTAAGAAAGGGAGATAGCTCTCAAGAGGTAAGGTCAGTACCAGAGCTGCTAGCATGGCTAAAAGCTCCTTCGATTGTTTCCGTCTGAAGTCCTTTCATTTTGAGCAATTCATGAACTCCCAACATCGCGATGAGTCCTACAACAATCTGGAAAAAAGACTCCTCAAAAGAAAGTACCGTCGGGATGAAAGAAATGCTAGGGCGATTCCTCCAAAAATCACTCGCTTTCTGCAAATCTTTTGTCATATTTATCTCTCCTATACCACCAAAAGCGTCGATGACGATGGCTGTATTCTTCTATTGCATCCTGCAATGCCTTTTCTCCAAAATCAGGCCACATCACATCCGTAAAGTAAAGCTCGCTATAAGCTGCTTGCCATGGCAAGAAATTACTCAAACGAATCTCACCGCTCGTCCGAATAATCAAATCAGGGATCTCGCAAAGTCCTTGGGTAGACTACTGGTATACAGAGTAATCTGGCAATGATCTCTTCTGAAATATCCTCTGGATTTAAATGAGTATCTAAAACTTCCTGGGCAATTTGTTTGACTGCTTGGGTCAGTTCCGCCCGTCCTCCATAGTTCAAGGCAAAATTCAAAATCAAGCCTGTATTGGAGTGGGTTAACGCCTCTGCCTTTTCCAGAGCCTCTAAGGTTTCCTTTGGAAGACGGGAAACCTCGCCAATCATCTGAATCTTTACATTATTTCTATGAAGTTCTGGAACAAAGCGGTCATAAAATTCAACTGGAAGATTCATGATAAAAGCTCACTTCCTGTTGAGGACGGGTCCAGTTTTTCAGTTGAGAAAGCATAGACCGTTAGAGCTTTGCACTCCCCATCTCCTTGGCTGCGATGGTTACTTCTTGCAGAGCCTCCATGCCTGCCTTGTGGCCAAAGACACGAGGTTGCATCCGTTTTTTGGCCCAACGACCATTCCCATCCATGATGATTCCAATATGCTTGGGCACTTCTAGAGGAACACTTAACTTTTCTTTCTTTTTAAAACGAAACATGTTTTTCTACCTATTTCACTGTTTTTATCGCTTCATTATATCATAAATCCGCTTAAAATGGCAGTCTAGCCCCTTTTCTAGAGGGTATATATCTAAAAAAATGAAAAAGCGACCTTTTGATCGCTCCTTTCTTATTATTCACCGTCGATGATAGAATCTGATTCACCAGCGCCTTCAACTGCACCAGCTGTCACCCCTTCTGAAACTGGCAAAAACTGTTTTTAATAGCTGTCAATTCAAATGTGAGGTATACGCCATCCACGTCCAAAACAACGGTTTTTCCGTTCAGTGTCTACTTCATCAACTGTTCCATACAAACCACCGATGGTAATCACTTCATACCCTTTTTGAAGCTTGTTCAAGCTTTCCATCCGTTTTTGGTATTGTTTCTTTTTGGCTACGGCTCATGAAGAACATCATTCCGACCATCACCAAAGCATCACTAGAAATGTACTGACCACCTTTGCATACCATTTTCTCCTTTTAAAATCATATATGCACTACTATAGCAAATTTTATAGGCATTTTTCAATATGAAGCCCTGATTTTCAGAAAAATAAGTCCCTGGACGGATCATTCACCGGATGGTGTGACTCATGAACTTCAATACAGAAAACGATCTTTTCAAAAGTTGAAGCCTCTCCTAAAATGAATTGGACAAAAAGAAAAACCATAAAAAAATAGGTCTTTTGCTAATCAATCGTGATACCATATTTTTCATGATTTTTGATCATACCAATCAATCAACAAAATCGCTGTTTGATAGGTAATGTTTTTAATTTTACTGGTTCCCTTTTGTCAAGGTAGCAAGGCTCATCTTACTGATGTCTGTCTCAGTTGCTACTCGATAACTGTCACCTTTTCCATCCACCATCAACTGAACAACAGCTTCTACTTTCTTATAGTCTTTTGTCGAATAAATATCAATTGGAGTTTTTCATAAAATCACCCATTTCCCTCTAAATTTAATCTTTTATATATTATATCATGTATTTGCTCATTTATTAGAAAATCTTGCTTATTGACGCTCAGAATAGCTCATTTTTGACCTATATTTGTCAAAATAGAGAAAAATCATACCTATTTTTTTAACATTTTTCACTTTCTGGGCAAAAATCAAAAATGTCTAGTAAAATCAACTAATTTGTTCATTTGACGGCCATGAAAAAGGCTAAGAATTTCTTCTTAGCCTCGTCTCTTTCAAAATCTTATTCTGCTCGTTTGGTGCTTTCCCTTCGTTCTGCAGTCTCCATGCTCTTTAATAACCAATTCTCCATCTTCCATATCTGCCAACAAGTGTTTAGCATCAAGATGGTCCAAAGTGGAAGTCTGTCACTTTATCTCGGATTTGTTGTTCAACGACACGACGGAGTGGACGTACACCCATGACTTCATCATATCCTTCTTCAGTCATGTATTCTTTGGCAGCATCGCTCACTGTCAAGTCGATGTCTTTCTTAGCAAGAGTTTTGTTCACTTCTACTAACATCAAGTCAACAATCTTAGAAAGGTCTTCCTTGCTCAAGTGTGAAAATTCAATCACAGCGTTGAAACGGTTCAAGAATTCTGGACGGAAGAATGGTTTCAAACGATCCAAGAGTTCTGGTTTGTCCGCATCTTCTGTCAAGTTCGCTTCGTAACCAAAGCCAGCGTTTGAAGTGGCGATAATCACTGTATTCTTGAAGTTAACCGTTTTCCCTTGACCGTCTGTCAAACGACCATCATCCAAGACTTGAAGAAGAAGGGTGATCACTTGAGGATCCGCCTTTTCAATCTCATCAAGAAGGACGATAGAGTATGGATTACGACGGACGCGTTCAGTTAATGTATTGTTGTTATCATCGTAACCAACATAACCTGCAGTTGTACCGATCAATTTAGATACGGCTGTACGGTCGCTATATTCTGACATGTCCAAACGGATGATGGCATCTTTCGTTCCGAACATATCAAGGGCTAATTGTTTAGCCAACTCTGTTTTACCAACACCAGTAGGTCCGACGAAGAGGAAGCTACCGATTGGACGGTTACCTTCATCAAACCCTGCACGGTTCCGACGGATCGCTTTTGAAACAGCTTCAACGGCTTTGTCTTGACCGATAACTTTCGTTTGCAAACGGTGACCCATATCTTTCAAACGTTCGATGTCCGTAGCCCCCATTTGAGAAACAGGAATACCAGTCATCCGTTCGACAGACTCAGCTACGTCATTGACAGTTGCAGTCACCTTGTGATCTTCTGTATGGTTAGCAATTTGTTTTTCCAATTCTTCGATCCGAATTTTTGCATTAAGGGCTGCTTCGTAATCTTCTTTTGCAGCAGCTTCTTCTTGTTTAGTTTTTTCCGCTTGGATTTCGTGCTCAACCGCATGTACATCTGTCACTGGGTGTTGTGCTGCCAAGTGAGCAGCTGTCACATCGACCAAGTCAATGGCCTTATCCGGCAAGCTACGTTGTGGAATGTATTGAACAGAGTAATCAACAGCAGCTTTCAAGACTTCATCTGGCAAGACCACATTGTGGTGTTGTTGATACAGTTCACGGATTCCTTGGAGGATCTTGAAGGTATCTTCAGCAGATGGAGCATTGACCTTGACTTCGTTGAAACGACGTGCAAGAGCTGCATTTTTCAAGATAGTGTTGCGGTATTCATCTTGAGTCGTTGCCCCAATCACGGTCAATTCACCACGTGAAAGAGCTGGTTTCAAGATATCCGCAAGACCTTTAGATCCACTATCACCACCGATTGAGCCAGCACCAAGGATTTGGTGAATTTCATCAAAGAAGAGAATGACATTTCCCATGGCTTTGACTTCTTGGATCATATTTTGGATATTTTCTTCAAAGCTACCACGGTATTGCGTACCAGCTTCTAGACCAGAAATATCGATGGAAATAATTTCTTTGTTCTTGATGGCTGCTGGAACGTCACCATTCACGATAGCTTGGGCCAAGCCTTCTACAACGGCTGTTTTACCAACACCCGCATCCCCTACAAGAACAGGATTGTTCTTAGTACGGCGAGAAAGAATTTCAGAAGTTTCTTGAATTTCTTTATTACGTCCAATAACTGGATCTAGCTTACCTTCACGAGCTTCTTCGGTCAAGTTACGACCAAGTTTCGCAAGGATCCCATCTTGTTTCATGCCTTTGCCTTGTTGGTGTTGCACGGGCTCACTTCCTTCAGTTTGGAAGTTGACCCAGTTTGACGGTAAATGGCGAAATTCTTCAGGTGTTACTTCACGACCATTGATCATGTAGCGACGGCTTTCAGAGCGAAAAACCACCCATGTTTCCCCATTAGTTGATTGAAAAGATCATCCATATTGTTAAAGTTGTTGTTCATAGTTCGTTACCTCGTTTTACATAATTTTTAATTTATTCTTGAAAATGAGTAGTCGAATTTGGCTACTTTAACGTTTTTTACATAATTTTATTTTTACTTTTAAATGAATAGCCTCGAGGGCTAGGATCTTCTATTTCTTCTTTTATCAATTAGTTTTTCTATATTTTGAAATAGCATTTCACCATCTCCTTTCCACTATTGATCCTGTAAACTTTTTGAGATTTTCTCAACCTCTTTTTGTTTACATAAATTATTATAAAAGCAGACTGAGTTTTTGTCAACACTTTTTTACATAATTTTTACATTTTAAAATTTTTCCGAAACAAAACACACCCTTACCAGGGTGTGCCTCTTATCAAATCATGTATTCGACGCTGTAGGTGGCGTCGGATAGAATCCGTGAAAGGAATTGTTTGGTTCGTTCTTCTTTTGGACTGTTGAAGAATTCATGCGGTTCATTTTCTTCGATGATGTGCCCGCCATCCATAAAGATGACGTGGTTGGCCACATCACGCGCGAAGCCCATCTCATGGGTTACGACAACCATGGTTACGCCTTCTTGAGCCAATTGCTTCATGACATCTAAGACGTCCCCGACCAATTCTGGGTCTAGCGCTGAAGTTGGCTCATCCAGCAAGATCACGTCGGGTTTCACTGCGATGGCACGCGCAATCCCGATCCGTTGCTGCTGACCACCTGACAATTGAGAAGGATAGTAATCCTTATAAGCGAGGAGGCCGACTTTTTCAAGGGCGGATTCTGCCCGTTGGATGGCTTCTTCTTTTGGAATCTTCCGAGCCACAATCAGGCCCTCTAAGATATTTTCAATCGCTGTTTTATTAGCAAAGAGATTGTAATGCTGGAAGACAAAGGCTGTTTTTTGGCGGATTTCTAGAATTTCTTTTTTGCTGAGCTTTGAGAGATCATACTCTTTTCCACCCAAAGTCAAACGGCCTGTGTCTGCCTTTTCCAAGTGATTGAGGCAGCGAAGGAAGGTTGTTTTTCCTGATCCAGATGGACCCAAAATAACGACGACATCCCCTTGGTTGACCTTGAGATTAACATCTACCAAGACTTGGTGGTCCTTAAATTTTTTCGATACGTGTTCTACTTCTAACATCTTCTCATTTCTCCTTCTTCTATGCGAGTGTCAGGCGTTTTTCTAAGAGGTTGAATCCCCACTGAATCACCCCACAAATGACAATATAAAGAATAAAAATCACTAAATAGGATTCAAAATATTGATAGCCATAAGAGGCTTCGACCTTGGCAATGGCGGTGATATCCTTGATGGTCATGACAAAGACAAGGGAGGTTCCTTTGACCAAGTTGATGACCAGGTTACACAGATTAGGCAGGGCCGCACGCAAGGCTTGTGGAAAAACAATGCGGATATAGGCTTGGCGGTTGGTCAAGCCAATGGCTTGCGCTGCTTCTAGCTGGCCCTTATCCACCGTCAGAATGGCTGACCGTAAAATTTCAGCTAGACTTCCTGTCGTCATCAAGCTAAAGATGATAAAGGCATAGTAAATGGGATTGATCTCAAAGACATTAAAGTGACTGCCTATGCTCTTAAAAAAGCTATTTAAGAGACTGGGAAAGAGACTATAAAAGAAGAGAATCAAGAGAATTGGAGGTGTCAGCGCGGATAAAAGGCTAAGTAAACCACTGAGAAACTGCGAACCCCTTTGACCTTATAGATCTGACTGAGTGCCAAAAAGAGGGCTGGAAAAAAACTCAAGAGAATCGATACGACCATGATCAGAAGGGTCACTGGAACACCACCCAAGGTGGCTAGAAACGTTTTACTAATAAAATTGAAATCCATAAGCTACCTTTCTGTTACACTGAGTCGTTTTTCAAGCAATTGAGCGGAGAAGGAAATCACAAGGGCAATAGCCCAGTAGATCACTGCTACGGCTGTATAGGTCTCGAGGGAATAATTTCCAAGATTGCGACTGATCAAGTTGTTTCCTGCTCCCATGATATCGATAAAGCCAATGGTATAAGCCAATGCCGCATCGCGCATGAGGTTCAAGATGGCAGTCGTCATATTTGGAAGAGCCACGCGAAAGGCTTGTGGAAGGACAATCCGCCAAATAGTCTGAGCTGGTGTCAAACCAATACTCAAGCCCGCTTCCATCTGACCTTTTGGAATGGCCAAATAGGCTGCCTTGAAGACCTCAGAAATCATTGCCGCAAAGAGAAGAAACATGGCAATCAGGACAAAGACAAACTTGGACCAGTGGTCAATGTCAATGCCCAACCACCAGTTCAAAAATTGGGGCAGTCCATAAAAGACCAAAAAGAGCAAGACAATCGGAGGGGTACAACGCAAGGTAAAGACATAGCCTTTGGCCAGACCTGCTCCTACCTTATCTTCTGATACTTGTGCCCAGGTCAAAACCAAGCCAAATGCCGAACCTAGAAGCGTCGTTAACACCATCAAAGCTAGGGTCGCTGGTAGGGCTTGGACCAAGGTTGGGAGAAAAGTCCAGACCTTGGAAATGTCGTATGAGACCATGTTTCTTTTCCTTTCTGTATCCGTATAGAAATAAGGAAGCTGGGGCTATGCGCACCCAGTTTCTTCTTATTTTTCTTTATCTACATAACTGAAGACATCTTCACCGAAATATTTTTCGGATAGTTTAGCAAGCGTCCCATCTTCTTCCAATTCTTTGATGGCCTTGCTGTAGGCTTCCGCAAATTTTTCGTTTTTCTTATCCTTATGAATCAATGGGTAAGTTGGAATTCCTTTGTAGGCAAACCAGCTCAGTTTGTCTGCATATTGGTGGTAAGAACCATCTTTATCTGTGACAGCTTTTTCAAAGGAAAGTTTGATGTCAAAGAAGCCGTCGTAACGTCCTTCCAGAACCCAAGCATAGGCATCTGCGACTTTGAAAGATTCTGCAGCTGTTAATTCGATTGGTTGGTCCTTATGCTTTTCATTGTATTCTTTGATGACATTCCATTGGGCATTTTGTGGTGAAATTGGAACCAATTTTCCTTTTTCTTTAGCAAAATCATCGATGTTCTTGTATTTATCCGCATCTTCTTTCCGTACGGTAAATCCGATGATACTGGCTCCGATTGGTTCTTTTGGAATGATAAATTTCTTGGCGCGTTCTTCGGTATACCAAGCTCCTTTGGTTCCAATATCGTATTTACCAGATTCTAGACCAATCAAGAGGTCGTCGTCACTCGTTCCAGTATACTCAAACTTGTAGTCTGGTAGCTTTTCGTCAATAGCTTTGAGCACAGCTACTTCATAGCCATCTGATTCCCCTTTTTCATCAACGAAATCATACGGCACGTAGTTTTGCGTGTGGGCCACTTTCAAGGTTGTTACTTTATTAGATCCTGTTGATTCTTTGCTGTCGTTTGCGTGGTTCAAGCTTCGACCAATAATCGTTGCACCTGCAAGGGCAAGAACAGCCACCCCACCGATAATCCATGTTTTTTTACTCATATTCTCTTTTCTCGCTTTCTATTTTCCTTATTCTGCTGCAGCTTCACGAACCCATTCGATTCGTTCTTCATCAATGTCACTTGGGATAGTACAATCCGCACCGATGACCAAGCCTGTGGTTCCTGTCTCTGCTATGATGCGTTTGGTTTCTGCTTGGATGGCAGCCTTGTCTCCTGTGTAGAGAAGACCAGTTTTGCCATTTTCAAAACCACCGAGAACCGTGCGTCCACCGAAGATTTCGCGTCCTTCTGCTAGGCTAATGCCCTTCTGGTCCGACTGCCCAGTTAATGACTGGGGCTGGATAGTCTGTGAAGAGATGGATATCATTGCGAGCTCCTTCGTAGCCACAGATATGAAGAATATTTACGCCACCGGCTTCCTTAGCTGTCTCTAAGACATGGAGTTCACTAGGCGCGATGACTTGTTTGTAAACTTCCTGACTGACACGCGCATCTTGGATGCTTTGAACACTGAGGTAGATCCCGTCTGCTCCAGCTTCTTTAATGATTCGTTGGCTCAAACTTGCAATATCTTGGCCAATGGTATCCAATACTTTTTTAAGAGTGGCTGCATCTTGATCGATAAAGTTGGCGATCAAGTCATCTCCACCTGACACTTCTCCGACCAACCATTTGAAGTAGGTCACTGGAGCAAAGATGTTGTAGATTGCTACAATGTCCTCTTCAAAACCAGCGCGAATTTTTTTGACCAATTCTACCTGCTCTGTGATCCATGGATGATCTGCTCCAAGGGGTTCAATCCCTGCTAAATCCGAGATGTTTTCAAGGCCCTTGTAAATAGCTGGGTTTGGATAAGCAAAGTAGCCATCACTCATGAGTTTGACAAAGTCTGGTTTGACCTTGTGTAGGAAGTTTTTATGACCATTGAGGTTTTTTTCAATAATTTCAGGATTGGAAAAACCTTTCAACCATTCTTCTTCCCTTGTAAAGTGATGCCAAAAGCCAACTGGCACACGGTCAACCGCTTCCCCTCTGAAAGCTTTTAAAACTAATTCTCTTTTTGTGGACATGTTCTTACCTCGTTCTATTCTTTTCTTGCTAGTTATCTTAACACTTGGACTTTTTATTTGACTAATATATATTTTTATCAAGCCCTTCATCTTTTTATCACTGATCTTCTAGGAGCAAGACACTCCTTGTACGTAACTTCCA
>BNJU01000652.1_pt1 | contig 133096 bp, 199 predicted proteins | sample 8539281 | NCBI WGS metagenome assembly BNJU01 (sample SAMD00202456, study PRJDB9452) | human saliva metagenome | isolation source: human saliva | place: Japan
TGTTCTCGAATGTCCAAAAGAAATTTCTCCAGCTCTAACCATTTCCTTCACAGAAAACGGCAATTTCAAAATTCTCAATTTATTAGAAACCGATGACCCTCGTTTTTTTCCTAGCTTTTTCTGCCAATTTCTCTTGATTATACCCATAAACTTCCATCAACATCAAATACGATTCAGCTTCTTCAATCGGATTTAAATTTTTCTCGTTGAATATTCTCTAAAAACAGAAAAATTCATAACTTTTTGAATCATTTGCCTGTACTTCCAATGCTGAAATCTCACTCATTCCCAATTCCTTACAAGCTCTGTACCGTCTTTCTCCAGCAATAATCTCATATTTATTACTCTTCAATTTTTCTAACAACTATCGGCTGAATCAAACCATTATTTTTTTATTGAATTTTTTTAATTCTTCTAATTTTTTTCAATATCAAAAATTTTTTTCCTCGGTTGATTTTTTTATTCCTAACAATTTTATCTATTTTTCAAATTTAATAATTTCATTACTTTTCCCTTCTTTTTCAAAAATATCTAATTTTTATAAAAAAAATAATGTATTAAAAAAATATGCAAAAGAATATAACCAAAGCTATTCCAAATAACTTTTTCGTTATATTAAAAAGAATTTTTAAATATGAATAATGCTATTACAATTTCAAAAAAATCACTTTAAAATCTACACTTTCTCCTATTGAACGATAATAAAGTAATCCAATAAAAAAATTATTATAATCCATAATGTTTTTCTTCATTTTATCATCCCCCTGTTCCCTTTTTTTCATTTTTTTAGAATATCCGTAACATCTTTCATTGATAATAAGTTGTTTGCAAGTCTGTCAAAATCATCTCTTTTTCTTATCATAATTCCAAAATGTAGTAGAACATATCTGTTTCCATTTTCTCTTGTTTGGTTTGTGTTTACGTTTACTAATTCCATCTTTGTATTCGTTTAATATTCGAATTATGTCTAATAAAATTCCGTTTCTTTCGATTGCTTTTTACAGTGAAATTATACTGATATTTTGTAGCATTTGAGTTTATTACTTCTTCATCCCAGTAAACTTCAATTTCACGTCCAGGTTCTCGTTCTACAAGTGTTTGGTAATTTTGACAATCAGAACGATGAATTGCAATTCCACGTCCACGTGTTACATATCCTCTTATATCATCTCCTGGCAATGGACTACAACATTTTGCAAAACGATACATCGTATTTTTCTGTTCCAGAAATTTTAATTCCACCATGACTTTTTTTCTTTTTCGTTTATTTCCTTTTTTTCTGTTTCTTCTTCCAAAACTTGATTCAAATTTTTTTCTCTTCTTTTTGTCTCAAATTTATTCAAAAATCCGTCAAGCGACAAATCTCCAACCGCAAATTTGTAATAAAGCAAATCCATTGTAGAAATATTAAATTTCTTCATATAAAGGAATACTCTTTCATCCTCTTCCAAATCCTTCAATTTAATACCTAATTTATCGAACTCTCTTTCAAGTAATTGTTCACCTTCTTTAATTTTTTGCTCAAATTCCTTATCTTTAAACCATTTTCTGATTTTAGTTTTTGAACTGTGGTTATTTACCATATTAATCCAGTCTTTTCCAGGTCCTTTGGCATTTTTAGAAGTCATTATTTCAACTTTATCTCCATTTTCCAAAACTTGGTCAAGCTGAACAATTCTATCGTTTACCTTCGCACCAATTGTTCTATATCCAATTTGTGTATGTACTTGAAACGCAAAATCCAAAGCCGTTGAATTAATTGGCAATTCCAATACATCTTCTTTTGGTGTAAAAATAAAAATCGTTTGATTTAATACTGCTTGTGCATAATTTTTTGGATTGTCCGCATTTGTTTGAATCATTTGTTTTACAGCTGCATAATATTGTTCATTTTTATCTTTTGTTTTTTTCTCTTTGTATTTCCAGTGTGCTGCAATCCCTTCTTCTGCAATTCTATGCATTTGAGCTGTTCTTATTTGGATTTCTACATTTTGATCGTTAGGCCCTTTAACTGTTGTGTGAATCGATTGATATCCATTTATTTTCGGAACAGCGATATAATCCTTAAATCTACCTGAGACAGGAATATACAAAGATTATGAATAATTCCTAAAACGTTGTAGCACTCTTCTTCCTTGTCAACAATTATCCGAATCGCAATCAAATCATTTAAATCAGCAAATTTCTTTTTCTTTTCTCATACATTTTCTTGTAAATACTATACAAATGTTTTTGGTCTTCCAGTAACTTCTCCCTTTTAACTTATGTTTTTTTCAACTCAGCAGTAATTTCCTCAATAACTCGGCTTGTGTACTCTTCCCGCTCTTTTTCTCTTCGTATTTACCAATTCCCGAACTTCCTGATATTTTTTTCTGGCTCCAAATATCTGAAACTAATATCCTCAAGTTCCCATTTTATCTTTGCCATTCCAATTCTATGAGCAATCGGTGCATAAATTTCTATCGTTTCCTTCGATTTTTCAATTTGTTTTTCAGGTTTCATATATTTCAAAGTCCGCATATTATGCAGTCTATCCGCCAATTTTATAATTACAACCCGAATATCATCAGCCATTGCAACGACCATTTTTCTAATGTTCTCAATTCTCTTACTATCAGTTCTTGGCAAATTTCTTAATTTCGTAACTCCATCAACCAATTTTTCTTACATCAACACCAAAAAAATATACTCAATATCAGGCAACGTAATCAACGTATCTTCAACAACATCATGCAAAATCCCAGCAATAATCGTATCAGTATCCATTTTCATATCAACCAGTATTTTCGCTACCTCAATTGGATGTAAAATATAGTCTTCTCCACTTTTCCGCTTTTGCCCAATATGAGATTCATTCGCCAAAATAAATGCTTGTGAAATCCTTTCAATATCAACATCTAAATTATTTTCTTTTATTCTATCAATTAATTGTTGTAACAATTTTTTTCTTCAGTCATAATTTACCTCCAGCAATTTTATTAAGGATATTTCTTAAATCAAAAAAATATTATTTTTTTATTGATAAATATATTCTATATTTTTATAAAAATTTTTTTCATTATTGAAATAACCTAATATAGTCTCAAAAAAAGGGAATTTAAAATAAGAATCTCTTATTAAAAATCCCCTGTTCCTTCTAATATTTTTAATTGCGAATAAACTTTATTTCCGTGTAACAATTCTCTTCCTTTTTAAATCTTCTAATTCAATCATAAATGCCAATTCGTGTATTTCAGCACCCTAAATCTTCAATTAATTTTACCATTGCTGCTGCTGTTCCTCCTGTCGCTAACAAATCATCTACAATTAAAACTTTCGATCCCTTTTTTCGATAGCGTCTTTGTGAACTTCGATACTATTTTTTTCCATATTCCAATTCATATTCCTCTTTTACAGTTTCAGCCGGTAATTTACCAGGTTTTCTAGCTGGAACAAATCCCGCACCAATATTATACGCAATCGCCGCTCCAAAAAAATAAATCCTCTCGCATCTGCACCTAAAACATAGTCAATCCCTTGATCTTTATATCTTTCTGTAAAATCTTTTTATAACAATCTGCAATCCTTTTTTTATCTTTTTAAAACAGTCGTTATATCTCTAAAAAAATAACTCCTTTTTTTCTGGAAAAATCCTCTATTGTTCTTAATAATTTTGATACTTCTTGTACTTCTTGAGTAGTCATTTATCCTCCTAATTTTATTTATCCCACAATAATCCCAAATATGGAATTACTGGTTCATTATTTAATAATTTTATTAATTGACCTTTTATATTCGGATATAATTGAATATTTTTCAATTTCATCTTTTTTTCAACAAATTTCAAATCTGTCAAAACCGCTTCGTCTCCTAGATGTAATTCACTTTTTAGTATTTTTCTGCTCTTTTTATTTTGAAATATAAATTTATAACATGTCTATTTTTATCAGGTGCTATTGTTTCTGACAAAAATAGAAAACTTTCCACTTCTATATCCAAATTTGTCTCTTCCTTGTACTCCCTAATCAATGCTTCCGAAGTACTTTCTCCCCAGTCTACACCTCCACCAGGTACTAGCCAGTATTTTTTTATCCTCTTTGTGATGCTGTATTAAAAGTATCTTTCCATTTTCAATCAATACTCCTGCCACTCTCACTCTAGGCCTAATCTCTTCCATCTTCGTTCTCCTCGTTATCTTTTCCAGTGATTACTATTCTAATTTTTTCAACTCTCATGTTATCGACTTCCATAACTTTCAAAATATATCCTTCTCCTGTTATGTGGTCAGAAATTTCAGCGACTTTTTCCTAATTTATCTTGAAAAATATCCAGAAATCGTATCATACTCTTCTGAAAGCGGTATATTTACTGATAATTCCGAATTAATTTCCTCAATCAAAGTATCACCTTTCAAATCATAAATTTTATCTGTCACCTGTTGAATATTCTCTTCTTCCTGGTCAAATTCATCACGAATCTCTCCAACAATTTCTTCCAAAAGATCTTCAATCGTAACAATTCCCAATGTTCCACCATATTCATCAATTATTACAGCCATGTGAGATTGTTTCTCTCTAAATTCCTCTAGCAATTCAAGCAACGTTTTTGTCGCAGGAACAAAATAGACATCTTTCATCAAATCTTTCATTTTTAAATGTAGTTTTTGATCTTTTATATATTCCAATAAATCCTTTATATGAACAATTCCTACAATCTTATCAATCGTTTCACTGTAAATTGGTATTCTTGAAAATTCTTGTTCAAAAATCTCATCTATTACTTCGCCAAGCTCCTTTTCAGCCTCTATAGCAAATATATCTCTTCTTGGTGTTAAGATTTCTTTTACTGCTGTGTCAGAAAACTCAAAAATGCTATGTAGCATTTCCTCTTCGCCTTCTTCAATTGCTCCACTTTCAGTACCTTCTTTAATATAAGTAATTATATCGTCTTCCGTTATCTTAAATATTTGAGAACTAGTATTTATTTTAAATACTTTCATCATTCCTTTTGAAATTTGAATAAAAATTAATATTAATGGTCTCAATATTATTCTTAGAGTATTCAACGGAACTATTGTAAATTTCGAAATGCTATAAACCTTACTTTTTAGCTATTGCTCTCGAAAATAACTCAACAAATAAAACTACTACTGTACAAATCAATGCAAACGCAATTGAATAATATATTTTTTTGACATATTCAATTCATATATTTTATAAATATCCTTCGAAATTCTTAACATTGTTCCAATTAAAAAGCAAATATGCTATCGTTTTTACAAAGCAAGAGTGTCGTCAAAAAGCTCATTTGGATTTTTTTAGCCAAATATTCAATAATTCTTCTGTATCTTTTTGACTTTTTGAAGTTTCATTCCCTTTCATATGAATTTTTTTTAACGAACTTAATGCTGTTTCAGCTGCTACTAAAAATGCTGATAAAAATAACATAGCAAATAATAAGATGATTTCCATCCAAATCCTCTTTTCTTCCAACTCACAAATCTCCTTCCTTCACTATCCAATAATCGCAATTGTTTGACCTTTTTTAATTGCATCTCCATTTTTCACAAGTATCTTTTTCACTTTTCCATTTACTGTAGATTTTACTTCATTCATCAATTTCATTGCCTCAACAATACAAATTGTTTGACCTTCTGTAACAGTGTCTCCCTCTTTGATAAATGGTTCTGATGTTGGTGATGCTGAACCATAAAAAGTTCCAACCATTGGTGAAACAATTTCAGTTCCAGTAATTTCTTCTGCTGGTGCTGCCTCAGTAACAGTTTCTTCACTTGCAACTTCTTGTTGTACAGGTGCTGCTTGAGAATACTGTGCTGGTGCAACTCCTCCACCATTAACAATTATATTTCTCTCTTTTTTCTTTTTACTTAATTGAATTTCAAAACTTGCCTCTTCGTATTTTACAGTTTCAATCTTATTTTTCATTCATGCTTTCTGCTAACTCTTTTATAAATTTAATTTTATCTTTCACTATATTTTTTTCCTCCCTAAAAATTATTTATATTACTTTTTTGTTAGCCACAAAAAGAAACAAAAAAAGGCTTTGTTTTAAAAATTTTAATAAATTTTTTTCTTTGATAAGAAATAAAAGTATTTTTTATCAAACTTGCTATCGTCATTGGTCCTACTCCTCCAGGAACCGGCGTGATATAAGACGCTTTTTGTGCTACATCTTCATAATCAACATCTCCACACAATTTCCCATCAACTCTATTTATCCCAACATCAATAACAACAACACCTTCTTTAACATCAGTAGCTTTTATCATTCTTGGAACACCAACTGCTACCACGATTATATCAGCTTTTTTCAATTTTTTACTCAAATCTTTTGTTCTAGAATTACAAACTTGAACTGTCGCACCTTTTTGAATCAACATCATTGCCATTGGTTTTCCAACAATATTACTTCTTCCAACAACAACAACATCTTTTCCATCCACATCAATATCATAACCTTCCAACAGCTGCATAATTCCATAAGGTGTGCACGATAAAAACCCACTTTCATCTCCAATAACCATTTTTCCAACATTTACGTTACTAAATCCATCTACATCTTTTTCTGGTTTAATAGAATTAATTACCTTCAACTCATCAATATGTTTTTGGCAATGGAAGTTGCACTAATATTCCGTCTATTTTATCATCTTCATTCAATTCTTCAATTTTTTTAATCAAATCATTTTCTGAAATATTTTTCTTCCAATTTTATCGTTTCTGAATAGAATCCCACTTTTTTCACAAGCTCTAGTTTTATTTCTCACATAAACTTGAGAAGCTGGATTTTTCTCCAACAATAATAACAGCCAATCCTGCTGGTCTTAAATTTTTTTCTCTACAATTTCTTTTTTTGCTCGTTAGAAATTTCTTCTAAAAATCTTTTTTGAAAATTCTTTTCCCATCAATTATTATCATTCAGTCTCCTCTTCAATATTTATAGAATTTAAAATTCTCCAAAAGTTTAATTCTTGTAATTTTGCAGATATATCCATATTTATAACAGTTATATTATCATCAACTTCTAATTTGTATGTTGTCATATTTAATATCGCTTTTATTCCATTTTTTTAATAAGGTTATTCGCTGCTATTTGAGCTTGTTCCTTTACAACTGCCAAAATAGCTGTTTCTACTTTTTAAAGTTGTATCTTTTAAGAACTCACCTATATTCTCCACATCTTGTACTACCAAGTGATCTAATACTTCTTTTCCAATTTTGTTTGGATCCTTATCAAAAATTCCTACAATTTTGAATCCTTTCCCCAAAACTTTACCATTCGAAGCAATCATTTCTCCCATTTTTCCATGTCCAACTACAATAATGTTGTTTACTACGTTTATTCCCAAAAATTCCTTCGATTATCTCGATTAATTTACTTTACATCATAGCCTCTTCCTCTAACTCCAAACTCTCCAAAAAGTTGACAAATCTTTTTCTCACTTGCGCTGATGTAGTGTTCATAATTTTTTGATAATTCTATAGAATTTATTTCATTATCACTTTTACTAACTTCTTTTAATATTGACAAATATTCTGTCAATCTTTGAACGACTCTGTCTGATATATCCAATTTTTTTAATTTTAGTCCCATTTTTTTCCTCCTAAAATACTTAATTTTTTTACTTTTAGGTATTTTTTTATATTTTTTTAAATAATTTGTTTAGAATAATTTCTCTCCTACTGCCATTTTTTTCTACCATTTACAACATCTGCTCCACTTTGAAGTTTTTTTCCTTCAAATTTTTATTTCTAATAACCTTAGTGCACCATTCGCCACTTTTTACAACAGGCCCTTTTTTTCGTCATTTCCACAACTGTCCCATTTTTCTCCAGCATATTCTTTTTCAAGTTTTTTTCACTCTTATATTTTTTTATATTTTTCATTTTTTTCATTATGAGTGTACGCTCCTGGAAAAGGATTCAACCCTCTAATTTGATTAAAAAAATCACTTCTTTTTGTATTATTCCAATCAATTTTTGCCTGTTCTTTCGTAATCGGTTTGACAAAAGTTGCTTTTGAATCATCTTGTTTTTCTGCTTTTACTTCTCCCACTTCAATCAATTTCAAAGCCTTTTCCAATCCAATTGCACCCAATTCCTTCAATCTGTCATGCAAAGTCCCAAGCGTATCATCTTCTGTAATTTCACAAGTTTCCTTCAAAATCACATCTCCAGAATCCAAACCTTCCTCGATATACATAATACTTACTCCAGACTCCTTATCTCCATTCAAAATTGCAGAATGAATCGGTGAAGCACCTCTATATTTCGGCAACAACGAAGAATGCACATTTATAATCCCATATTTTGGAATATCAATAATCTCTTTTGGCAAAATTTTTCCATACGCCACAACTACTATTAAATCTGGATTTACCTCTTTTATTTTATCAATAACTTCTTCATCTTTCATTCTTTTCGGCTGAATAACTTCAATGTCATTATCCAATCCAAACTGTTTTACAGGTGAATAAATAATTTTGTTACCTCTTGCGTTACGCTTGTCTTCTTTTGTAAAAATTAATTTTAAATCTGTATTTTTGGAAACTGCTTTTAGGCTTGGTATTGCAAATTCTGGGGTTCCCATGAATATTGTTTTCAAAAAATCTCCTCCTTTTTAACTTCTTTCTTTTGGTTATCACAAAAAGAAACCAAAAAGACTTTCAATAATTATGATATTATCAAAATTCTATTCTCATCTCTTTATCAAAAAAATTATTCAATAACATCTTCTCTATAAATTTTTCCTTTTAAGAAATTCTTTTTCAATGTTTCTAGTTTTTTGCAATTAATTTTTTACTTAGTGGCGAGACTCTGTCTACGAATAAAATCCCATCTAAATGGTCTAATTCGTGTTGGAATGCTCTAGCCCACATTTCTTCTAGTTCTTCTACGATTTCTTCTCCTTCTTCATTTTTGATATTTTACTTTAATTTTTTTCTGGTCTAACTACTTTTTTTGTAAACATTTGGTATGCTTAAGCAGCCTTCTTCATAATCGATTTCTTCTTCACTGTTTTCTAAAAATTTCTGGGATTTATCACTTTTTTTACAACTCCATCAATTTCCAAAACAAAAAAATCTTTTATCAACATCTACTTGATTTGCTGCAAGACCCTACTCCATTAGCTTCCCTCATTTTTATCAACCATTTGACTTAAAGTTTCTTTTTACTTCATCGTTTATTTCTGTTACTTCTGTTGACACTTTTCTTAAAGTTGGGTGTCCATATAAAACTATTTTTCATATATTCTCCTTATCCCTTTTTGTTGTATTATAACATATTTATCGGATCTACATCTATATTTATCCTAATTTTTTTCTGTGCTCAAAATTAAAAAGCACTCTTCTAATAATATTTTTTTACTTTATTTATATGCTCTCTGCTAAATTTTATGAATATTTGTTTTTCGATAACGCCCTTTCATTTTTGTAAATTGGAGCGTTGAATGGTTCAGAAATAAATTCATTCATTGTTATAGCCAGAGTTTCTTTTTATTTTTATTTTTCTAATTCATTATATAATAATTTTGAGTTCTCTTCCAGTAATTTCTCATCTGTTGATGATAAATTTAAAAATAATTAATCGTCCAAAACGGTGGATAATTAAAGGTTTTTTTCTCAAAATTAACTCATTTTTCATAATATCCTTCATAATCATTTTCTACTGTTTTTTTATAACATCATTTTCCTCATTAAATGTTTGAATAACAACTTCTCCTTCTTTTTCACCACGACCTGCACGACCTGCAGATTGCACTAGCAACTGGAATGTTTTTTTCACTCGCCCGAAAAATCAGGAAAATTCATTATTATGTCAGCATTCAAAACCCCAACAAGTGTTACATTTGGAAAAATGAAGTCCTTTCGCAATAATTTGTGTCCCTAACATTATATCATATTTTTTTGGTTCTTAAAGTCATTATAAATTTTTTTCATAATGCTCTTTTTGATTTTATACTTTCGGAATCCACTCTTACAATTTTACTAGAAGAAAATATTTCTTGTAATTCCTCCTCAATTTTTCTCAGTTCCCGAACCAATTAACATCATTCTTTCGCTTCCCACATTCATCACATTTTTTTATTAAAAAAATCTTTCATATCCACAATAATGACATTTTAATTTATTCCCATTTTTTTATAATAATTCAATGAAATACTGCAATTTGGACATTTTGGTACATTTCCACAGTCTTTACATCTCACTTGCGTAGAAAATGATTTTCTATTCAAAATCAAAATTACTTGCTCTTTTTTTCTTCAAAGTCAATGAAATTTTTCTCCAATAATTTATCAGAAAAAAATTTTCAGTAACTTCATTCAAATTTATAATTTCATATTTTTGGTAATTTAGCTTCTTTGTATCTTTTTTTAATTCAATTAATTCGATATCACCTTGTTTTTGCTTGATAAAAAGGATTCAAATGACGGAGTCGCTGACCCTAAAATCACTTTCACATCATTTTTTTCCAGCAATGCCCGTTTTATCGCAACATTTTTTTCGTGTGATATCTTGGATTATTCTCTTGTTTATACGTATTTTCATGTTCCTCATCGACTACAATATATTTCAAATTTTGCACTGGTGCAAACACAGCAGACCTTGCCCCTACCACAATTTTTTTCGCCTTTTTCGGATATAAGTCCACTCTTGCTCTTTTTCTCCTGCTCTGTCAACTTTACTATGAAGAATTGCCACCGAATTTAAAAACTGTTCTTCCAATCTTTGTATCATCTGCGTAGTCAACGAAATTTCTGGCACAAGAAAAAAATGCTTCCTTCCCCTTTTTTTCAAGCGCCTCTTTTATTAAATTTATATAAATTTCTGTTTTCCCAGAACCAGTTACGCCTTTTTAACAAAAAAACTGCTTTTTGGCTCTCTTTTATTTCATTTACTGCTTTTTTTGTTGTTCTTCATTTAAAATAATATTTTTTTCTATCAATTCACTTTTTTTCTTTTTTTGAGCTATTTTTTTCTTTTTGAATTTAAATTTATCTTTTTTTCAATCTTAATAGCTTTTTTTCCTTAATTGCCCTATTAATAATATTTTTGCGAAAAAAATGTTTTTTTCAATGTTGCTTCTGTAATCTCTTGCTTTTTCTCGCATATATTCATTAAATTTTTTTCGACAATCTCAGAATCCAATCTTTTTGATTCTTCCAAATCTTCCAAATAAATCGCTTTTTTTGAATAAGTTAACTTTAAAGCCCCTGGATATGCCGTCTTTATAACATGATAATAATCACTCAAATAATATTTTGCCATCCAATCTATTAAATTCATTATCGGATTTGGAATAGATAAAATGGGAGCTTTAGAGATTATTGGCTTTTAATTTTGAAAGATCAAACGTAATTTTATCTTCAGAAACCTCAAAAAGCACCAATCCTGCTTTTATTATGATTAATAAAATTTATAATGCACCATTCACCTATCTCATATTTTTGTTTCAGATTTATAAGTAAAAGAACCCTTTTGATCTTCGACATAAATTTCATAATAATACATAACCCCTCCCTTTTTATCTTTCTTACTTAAATGCAAACATTTATAGTCGTATTTCTATTTATTTTTTTGTTTCAGCTTTTGGAAATTGATCCACTACAGCTCCACTTCCATTAATTTTTAAGATTTGGATACTTCTCTCGTGGGAAAAACGTCTAGAAATTCTCTCAAACTTAAATTTTTTTAAGATCTGGCATTATTCCTTTGTTAAATTGCTCTTTCACAACGTTTATATCCACTTTTTTTACTGCAACTTTTTTTCATCATTTTCATCGTCTTTTTACCGCCAACTTCACCATCTGGACTAATTCTCTTATACTCGATTAATTTCGATAAAATATTTTTTTACAGATGGTAACGCAAACCGTCGCTCCATAGTAATTTCCAGTTCTTTTTGGCTCATTTATCGTTACTAATATTGCATATTTTTGGATTATTAGCTGGAAAAAAAATGCGAAGAATGAACTGAAATAACGACCTTTCTGATATCCTCCAATTCCTGATTTTTTTGTGCCGTACCAGTTTTTTTCCACCAATTCTGTAACCTTTTATTTGAGCAGCTTGTCCAGTCCCTCTAGTTACAACGGCTTCCATGAATCTTCTATTCGCTTTAGAAACTTCATCACTAAATACCTTTTTTTATAACAGTCGGCTGATTTTTTTCTTAATTATTTTTTTCCATCAGAATCTTCTATTCTATCCACCAAATATGGTTTCATAAGTTTCCCATTATTTATAACTGTATTTCAACGCCATCAACATTTGCATTTGCGTCATTGCAATCCCTTGTCCAAACGCCACATTCGATTTTTTTACCGCTGTCAAACTTTTTAAATGGAAACAGCTTTTGTGTCATTTCAGAATAAGTATCTATCCCTGTTTTTCGACCCTAAACCTATGTTCATCAAATAATTATAGAAATATTTTTATTCTTTATCATTTGTGCAATTTTTACCATTGCAACGTTTCCTGATTTTTGCAATAATTGTTTCCAAACTTCCTGAAATTGGTACTCCATCATGATCTTTAATAGTTCTATCGTCAACTCTTATAGAACCTGATGAATAAATTTGTGTGTTTGGAGAAATCACTTTTGTTTCAAGTCCCTATCGAAGCTGTAACTGGCTTTGAATATCGATCCCGGCTCAAATAAATCAGTTATTGGTCTATTTTTTTACTTTTGTATTAGAATCAGCTTTTTGGATAAGATGACATTGCCAATACTTTTTCCTGTTTCAACTTCGATTAAAACTCCCATTGTCGAAGATGCATTATAATAATTATAAGTATTTTTTTCAATTCCTCATCCATTGCATATTGAAGAACACTGTCAAGCGTCAAAATTACGCTATTACCATTTTTTTAGGCTCAACCAATCTTTCACTTTTTATCCATACTCGCCATTGTCGAATTATTTTTTTATTAAAAAGTCTTATAACTCCTTCAGTCCCTTTAAGTTGAGAATCGTAAAATTTCTCAATCCCATAAAGTCCTTCTTTTTCATTGTTGATAAACCCTACAGTTTCTTGAAATGCTCTATTATCAATATAAGTTCTAGTGAACATATTTTCAAAAAGTAACACCTTTTTTTCACATCTTTATTTCCAGCATCATTTAACTCTTTTTTTCAATCGCTTTCTTCTGATCATATCCAAAAAAATCTCTTTTATTTTCATATATCGAGCATTTCGTTTACTTTTTAGCATCTAATTCCTTCATATATTTTTCAGAGTCAATTTCTGGAATATATTTTTTTCAATATTAAAAAAATAATTTTTTTCAACTCTTCTAGCAGCATCTATTTTTTCTTGAGCTTCTTTTTCTAATTCTTCCTCTTTTTTACTACCTTTATCTTTAGCTTTTGGAACAATCTGTTTTTGAACAATCGATGGATCCAAGATAATCGCATAATTTTCCTTATCATAAGCTAACACTTCACCGTCATCAGTTGCAATTTTTTTCCTCTTTTTACCTTTATTTTGTTTATACTTGTATACTGCGCTTCTCCAATCTTTTCCCATCTATTATCAACAATTTGAAGGTAATAGACTCTCCCAATCACTGTAATTAATGCAAGCGACATAAGGCTCAACGCAATACTTAATCTTCCACTAAATGTATTAAAAAAATTTTCTGTTTCTTTATTATTTTTAAATTTTTTTCCCACTTTTTTTGAGAACCTGATTCTTTTTTTCCTTTTTATATTTTTTTCCTTCAAAAAAATTTCATTTCTTTTCCCCAAAAAAATTCTAGCTTAATCTAGCTAAAATCATTTTCATTAATCATTTGAGGATTAGCCTTACCTTTAGACAATCTCATTGCTTGTCCAACAAGATATTTCAATGCATTGCTCTTACCATTTTTTTGTAATCTTCCACCGATTGTGCATTTTCAGCCAACACTTGATCAACAATTTTCTCAATCGCACTGTCATCAGTAATTTGAACCAATCCTTTTTTTCTTTTTACGATAATTTCAGGATCTTTATCTTCTGTCAATAAAATTTCAAATACATCTTTTCGCTATTTTTCGAGCTAATTGTTTTTCGCTTGAATCAATTTAATTAATTTTTCCTAAATTTTTCGGCGTTACATTAAATTCTGAAATCGAAATATTTTTTTCTCTTCAAATACTCTCAAAACTTCTGTCAACACCCAGTTTGCCGCAAGTCTTGGCTCTTTTTGTATCATTTACAATTTCTTCATAATATTCAGCTAATTCTTGTTCTGAAGAAAGTGTTGCAGCTTCCATTTCATGTAATTTATACTCATTTACAAATCTTCTCGCTTTTTTTCATCAGCAAATTCTGGCATTTCTCCTTTTTACTTTTTTTCCAATCTTTCATCAGAAATTACAAGTGTAGGCAAATCTGGCTCAGGGAAAATATCTATAATCCATAGCTTCCTCTTTGCTTCTCATTGGCTTAGTTACAGCATTTTCCTCATCCCAAAGTCTAGTTTCCTGAACAACTCTTCCACCATTTTCAATCACTTCAATTTGTCTATTTGTTTCATATTCAATGGCTCTCATAACCGCTTTAAACGAATTTAAGTTTTTAGTTTCCGTTCTAGTCCCCAATTCTTTTTCACCTTTTTTTCTAACAGAAACATTCGCATCACATCTAAGCGACCCCTAATTCCATACTTTCACATCACTAACTTTAGTATATTTCAATCTATCCTTCAATGTATTCAAGTACGCATAAGCCTCTTCAGCATTTTTAATTTCTGGCTTAGAAATAATCTCGATTAATGGTACAGACGCTCTGTTGTAATTCAACAATGTTTCAGAAGTTGTGTGAATACTTTTCGCCGTATCTTCCTCAATTTGAATTCTCTCAATCCCAACAACTGCTTCTTTTCCAGAATTTGTCGTAATTTTCAAAGTCCCATTTTCCGCATAAGGTTTAAAATATTGCGTAATTTGATAATTTTTTGGCGAATCTGGATAAAAATAATTTTTTCTATCAAATTGACTTTCCTCATTTATTTCACATCCCAAAGCAAGTGCCGCTTTTATCGCATAATCAAGCACTTTTTCATTCAATTTTGGCAATGCTCCTGGTTGACCAGTACATACTGGACACGCCGATGTATTTGGATGTTTGTTATCATAATCGGCATCACACGAACACCATACTTTTGTATTTGTTTTTAATTGACAATGCACTTCCAGTCCGATGACTGTTTCATATTCCATACTCATTTTTCTAATATTTTTTTCCTTTCTTCTTCAAATCTTTCATTTCCACTTTATTTAATAAAAAAACTCGCTATTCTTTAAATGTTTTTTTATCTTTTATTATTTTTAAAAAAATTTTTTTACTTCTATTTTTTTAAAACTCAGGATATTCAATTTCCCCACGAACACCTTCAAATTTATGAGAAATATTAAACAATAAATCCTCTCTAAAAATAATTTCCAATTAACTGAATTCCAACTGGCAATCCGTCAACAAATCCCGCAGGTACTGAAATTGCAGGAAGTCCAGCCATGTTTACTGAAACTGTGTAAATGTCTGCTAAATACATTTGTACTGGATCTGTGTTTTTTTCTCCTTTTTTGAATGCTGTTGTTGGAGAAACTGGTGTTAATAAAACATCTACTTCTTTTAATGCTTTTGAAAAATCATCTCTAATAAGTCTTCTAACTTGCGAAGCCTTTTTTTGTAATAAGCGTCATAGAATCCAGAACTTAACACATAGTTTCCAATCATAATTCTTCTTTTTACTTCGTCTCCAAAACCTTTTGTTCTTGATTCAACATACATTTTTTCCACATCTTCGTTGCTTTCTCTCACACCGTATCTTACTCCGTCGTATCTTGACAAGTTTGAAGCAGCTTCAGCCGATGAAATTATGTAATAAGTAGAAATCGCATATTTTTGAATATGGAAGTGATACTTCTTTAATTTCAGCACCTAATTCCTTCAATTTTTTTCCACCGAATCCATTATCACTTTTTTTAATATTTTCATCTAATCCTTCTGCAAAAATATTCTTTTGGAATCCCAATTTTCAAGCCTTTCAAGTCATTATTCAAACTTTCCAAATAGTTAGAACTTCCACATTTACACTTGTCGCATCTTTTTTTCATCATAACCTGCAATTATTTGTAAAAGTCTAGCCAAATCCTCAGTCGATTTTGCCAAAGCTCCAATTTGATCAAGCGAAGATCCAAACGCCATAAGTCCGTATCTTGAAACTCTTCCATAAGTTGGCTTAATCCCAACAGTTCCAGTCAAACAAGCAGGTTGTCTAATACTTCCACCAGTATCTGAACCAAGTGCAATCGGTGCTTGTCCCGCTGCAACCATCGCTGCCGAACCTCCACTACTTCCACCAGGAACTCTTGTCAAATCCCACGGATTAGAAACTGATTTTATCGATGAATTCTCATTTGAAGACCCCATCGCAAACTCATCCATATTAGCTTTCCCAATTATCGGTGTCCCAGCTTTTTTCAATTTTTCCACAACTGTCGCATCATAAACTCCCACATAATTTTTAAGAATTTTCGATGCAGCCGTAGTCAAATCTCCTTTTGATACAATATTATCCTTCAAAGCCACAGGCACTCCAAACAACAACTCATTATCATAATTTTTTCTAGCTTCTTCATTATTTTCAGAATCATATTTTTTTGCCTCATCTAAAGCCTTTTCAGGAAACACATTAGAAAATGCTCCTATTTTTTCTTCAGTTTTCTCAATTCTATCCAAAAAAGATTTTGTCACTTCTTCAGAAGTAATCTCTTTATTTTTTATCATTTCAGCTATTTCACTAGCCGTTTTTTTGTATAAACTCATTTTTTTCCACCTTTCTAAATTTTTTTCTAAAATGTATCTAAAAAAATCTCAATTTTTTTCAAAAAAATTTTTTTCTCTTCCAATTTTTCAAAACTTTCTATTCTTCAAAAATTCTACCAATCAGACATTTTTTTCAATACATCCTAATTATCCGCATTTTCTCCCACAACTTTTGGAACAATTATAAATTCCTCATCGCTATTTGGTGCATTTTCCAAGATTTCTTTCTTAATTCCACTATCCTTAACAACATCTTTTCTCAATACATCCTTCAAATCAAGCACATTAAAAAGTGGCTCAACCTCACTCGTATCCACACTATTCAACTCTTCCATATGGTCAAAAATTTTATTCAAATCCACTCTAAATTTTTCAATTTCATTTTCTGAAAATTCTAGCTTTGAAAGCGCTGCTATTTTCAGTACATCTTCTTTGCTTAACATTCGCTATTTTCCTCCTTTAAAAAATATTTTTAGCCCAATTGGGTAACTCATCAGATTGTTTTATTATTTTTTTATTTATAATTTTTAAAATCATTTTATACTCTTTTTGTATTATCATAAACTGTAACATTATCAAATTTCTTTAAAACTTTCGATAAATTTTCCAAAGATTCATTATATCTTTTTCGACAATTTTATCAGGAATATCATGTCCGCCTCTTAAAACTCTATTTTTTTATTCTTTCTTTTTACAATATCTACGCTGTTTATTCCTATATAAAACAAATGAAGTTTGTAATCTTTTGCTTTTTTTAATTTATCAATTAATTTTAATATTGTTTTTTTCCAGTTAATGTAGTTTCCTCATTAAAAGAAAAGTCCTTTTTCAATATATTCATTTCTCAATTTAATTGCTATTTTTTTGCTGATTTTTATTTGATCAGATTCATTTTTTTCCAATTTCCAATTTTTTTAACTATTTCATCAGTATTTATTCTAAAAGTTCCTTTAATATCCTCAGTCATTATACTAAACAAAGTAGATTTTTCCTGCTCCATTTACTCCTGCAAACAAATAAAAAAATTTCTATCTTCCATAATTAATATATCCCTTTTTCAATCGCTTCTTTCTGTTTTACTCCGTATAACCAAATCCTGCAATTCAATGTAAAAAAATCAATATCTTTCTTATTTTTCTGTTCTCTCTAACAATGTATTAAAAATCTTTATAACTTATCGTTTCTATCAATTTTTTTCAATTCCATATTTTTCAATATCTTGATTCGGAAATAATTCTTTTTAATTTCATAGTTTCTCACTTCCCTCAAAATTTTCCACAATTTTTCCCTTTCACAAACAAAAAAACTCTTTCAACGATTTCTCCTCAAATTCCCCATAATTTTTTTCTCAGTTCACAAACCGCATTTCTAAGAATTTCCCCTTTTCTCACTCTTTTCGACATTCCCAAAAAAAAACTCTCTCTAAAAATCCAGATCTTTGTATCTTGCCAAAACTTTTTCTCTCTTCAACCAGTCAAAAAAACTTTTTAAAATCACTTGGAAAAAAATTCATCATATTTTTTTCAATATTTTTTTAATTATTTTTTTCTTTCAACTTTTTCCATATTTTCAAAAATCAGAATTTTTTTACAAAAATATCCTCAAAATTTTTTTGCACAAAAAATGGTCAACATACATATCCGACACAATCCCCTTTAAAAATCCCAAATTTTTTTCTCGCAAAAAGTCCATTCAAAAATTTTCTTCTCTATCAGAAATTTTTATCAATCAATCTATGCAAGATTATCCCGCTTTTCAAATTTTCTTGTAATTCGATTTTCTCAACTTTTCCTTTATAAAAATCTCCAGTAAAATTGCCATAAAGCGTATTTTCATTCATTTTTTTATCAATTTCAAGTGATATAACCGAATGAGCTAAATAATTCATTTTGACTCCTGTTTTTTCAAATAGTTCAAAATCTCATCAAAATTCTCAAACTCAAAAAAATCAATCTCATTTTCTTGACAAAACTTAATCGCTCGAGTCCCTTTTCTAACAAAAGAAAAATCTGCCACTTCAATCGCCCTGTAATCCGAAGGTCCGTCCCCAACGAAATAAACCGTATAACCTTCATCTTTATATTTCTGAACAGCCTCTTTTTTGTCAACACCGTAATATTGCTCTTTATCTAAGTAAGGAAATGAAACAGTAATTTTATTCTCATCAAATTTAATATCATTTGATATAATTTCATCTTCATTCAGGTCAATTCCATAATTTCTAAGAACACCTGCGATATTCAATTTTGTCCCAGCACTCACAATCTTAAATTCAATGCCACTTTTCACAAAATCTACAAACGTCTCGTCAATCCCAACTAATTTCAATGTTTCCAAAAATTCCTCTTTCGTAATATTCAAGCTCTCAATCCCAGTCTGCAAAGTATTCCTTCATCGTAATTTCGCCACTTCGATATTTTTTCCTAATATCTGCCTTCAATTCTGGCTGATACACCGAAAGCAACGTATCCGTCGAATCTCTTTTACTAATCGTAATATCAAAATCTATTAAAAATATTAATTTTTTGCTCACATTTTCTCCTTCTGTTTTACTTTTTCAAACTTTTCGCTATATCTCATTTTCTCATTATAGATTTTTCAAATATTCCACTTCTTCTCGCGTCAATTCTCTATAATCTCCAACTTGTAAGTGTCCCAAAGTCAACTCACCAATTTTAACTCTCTTCAATGAATCCACATTATACCCCAATGTTTCAAACATTTTTCTTATCTGTCTATTTCTTCCTTCAAAAATTGCAATTCTAATTTCTCTTTTTCCAAGCCTTTTCACTTTCGCAGGAGCCGTTCTTTTCCCTTCAATCACAACACCATGTTGTAATGCTTCTAAATCCTTTTCCTCAAGCTCTCTATTAATTTTTGCAATATAGCTCTTATATAGTTTTTTTCTTGGATGCATAACATGATTGTAAATTTCTCCATCATTACTAATGATGATCAAACCTTCTGTCATATAATCCAATCTACCATATGTAAACAAACGTTTTTTCGATTTTTATAATCAATCGCCAATCTTCTTCCAAATTTATCCTCATTTGAACATAAAACCCTTTTTGGTTTATTTAAAATGTAATATTCAAATTTTGTATTTACTTTTTATTCTTTCACCATCAACTCTTACCACATCTTCTGGCTTAATTTCCATCCCAATGATTGCTTCTTGTTTATTTACTGTTACTCTTCCTTCTTTTATCAATTCATCGGCTTTTCTTCTAGAGCAAACTCCAGATTCTGCTATAAATTTATTTAATCTCATTTTTACCTCTATTTTTCCTTTTTTTATTTAAATTTCTTCCTCGTTTTTCTTCTCTTTCTTCATCCTCTAGCATTTGTATCTCTCTAAATTGCTCGTAACCAGGCATCTCATCTTTTCCTTTTAATTCCCAAATAACTATAAAAATCATCAGTCACTTGATACAAATTTGGTGTACCAATTGTTTTTCTTTTCCCAGAAATATACACGAGATTTTTTTCCAAAAGATTTGCCATTGCCTTTTCGACATTAACACCTCTTATTTGTTCTATTTCTGTTCTTGTGATAGGCCCTTTATATGCAATAATTGCTAAAGTTTCCATTGTTGATTTCGTTAATTTTCTTATTCTCAATTCGGGATTAAAAAACTTTTTCACATCTTCTCCAAACATCGGATTTGACACCAACGAAATAATTCCATTTTCTATTCTCAAATTAATTCCCATTTTTTTCCTATTTTCAGCTAAACTTTTTACTGCCTCTTCTATCTCAAATTTCTCCATTTTATAGAATTTTGCAAGATCATCAACCGTCAACAATTCCTTCGAAAGAAACAACAACGCTTCTATTTTTTTCTTCAATATTTTTCTATTTTTAATTTTTCTTTTCTATATTTTCCATTTTTCTCTTTTTCTTTTTTTGAAAATTTTTTTAAGCTAAAATTATAACAAAGTGTGAGAGCAAAATGCTCTCACAATCAATTTGTATTTCATACTCTAAAAAAACTTTAGTTTAAATTAATAAACCATTATTAAAAATATCTAATTTCATTTTTACTAAATATTCTCATTTTCAAATTCAATTTATTAATATTCTGAATTTGGAGAAATTATAATATTTTTTTATAAGAAGGAAGTCTTCTAAAAATTTTAGCAATTCCATTTACAACCGCATGAATCGCATCGTCTCCCACAGTTACTTTCAATTTTAATTCCGCTTCAATTCTTTCTTTCAAGATTCTAATTCCAGCTCCTCCACCAGATAAATAAATTCCTGTTTCATAAATATCCGCTGCAACTTCTGGCTCAATTTCTTCCATTGTAATTCTTATTTCATCAATTATTAAATTAATATGTTTCAAAATAGCTTCATCTATTTCAGACGCTACTATTTCAATACTTTTCGGCAATCCAACACCAATTTCTCTTCCTCTAATTTCAAATGAACGAGTATCATCAAATTCACTAATTGTATTTATTTTTCAATGTTTCTGCTGTTCTTTCTCCAATTAACAAACTATGATTATCTCTTACATAGTTGATAATATCTTCATTCAAATGATCTCCTGCAATTTTTACAGATTTAGAAATAGCAGCTCCACCTGAAACGATAAACGCAATTTCAGTAGTTCCTCCACCTATATCAACAATCAAGTGTCCTTTTGGTTCAAATAAATCAATTCCAACTCCAATAGCTGCTGCAATTGGTTCTTCAATCAAATAAACTTCTTTAGCTCCAGCATCTTTTTACTACTTCTACCACAGCTCTTCTTTCTACTTGTGTAACTCCACTTGGAACGCAAATAATTACTCTCGAACTTTGAACTTTATCTTTTCTAATTTTTTTCAAAAAAATTTTTTTCTAACATTTTTTTCAGTTACTTCATAATCTGAAATAACTCCATTTTTCAATGGTCTAATTATTTCTGTATGATTAGCTGTTCTTCCAATAATTTCTTTTGCTTTTTCTCCAATATGTTCCACTTCATCTGTTTTTATATTTATAGCAACATATGTTGGTTCATCTATTAAAATTCCTTCCCCTTTAACATACACTACTGTATTTGCTGTCCCTAAATCAATCGCTATATCTCTTGTTGATCTTGAGCTATGCGTTGCTCCTCTCATGCTTCTTTTTTAAAAAAATCGAAAAAAATCCCATAAAACTTTATCTCCTTAATATTTTGTTTTTTTATTTACAATTTAATTTAATAACTTTTTTTCATACTAAACTCTTTCAAAATCATTCATCACAATTTGATTATTGTCATCAATAATTCCATTTTCTTTTAGTTGTTCATAAATTTTTGACGCTCTTGGAAATCCTATACTTAACTTTCTTTGCAACAATGAAATTGATACTCTATTTTCTTGCCTTACAATATCAACTGCATTCTCAAAGAATGAATCCAACGTACTAAGCGTATTTTCATCATGTTCAACTAAAATGTCATCTCTATACTGTACTTTCGAATTCATTTTTAACGTATTTGCTAAATCATTAACTTCCTCGTCTGAAATGAATGCTCCTTGTATTCTTTCTAATTTTGAAGATCCATTTGCTAATAATAACATATCTCCTTTTCCTAACAATTTTTCAGCTCCCATCACATCTAATATTGTTCTTGAATCTACTTGAGATCTCAATGCAAACGAAATTCTGCTAGGTAAATTAGCTTTTATCAATCCTGTTACAATATCTGTCGACGGTCTTTGAGTAGCAACAACTAGATGAATTCCTACAGCCCTTGCTTTTTGAGCTATTCTAACTATTGATTCCTCTACGCCTCCAGAAACAGTCATCATCAAATCAGCCAACTCATCAATGATAATAACAATAAACGGCATTTTTTCTACAAAGTTTAACTTATTATAACTTGTAATATTTCTTACACCATTTTTCAACCAACAGTTTATATCTATTTTTCCATCTCATTAACCGCCCATTTTTAACGCCAATGCCGCTTGATGTGGGATCAATAATTACTGGAACTAATAAATGTGGTATTCCATTATATGGCATCAATTCTACCATCTTCGGATCAACCATAATAAATCTAACTTCTTTTTCTGACTTTTTTTAGAAATTAATGTAGAGATTAATGTATTTATTGCTACTGATTTCCCTGAACCAGTTTGACCAGCAATTAACAAATGTGGTGTCTTAGCAATATCAATTATTTTATCACGTCCAACCACATCTTTTTCCTAAAATTACATTTAAATCTCCCTTTTTCTAATTCTTTATTTTTTTATTATATTAGAGAAATAAACTGGCTCTTTTTATTTTTATTCGGCGTTTCAATCCCAATCGTATTTTTTTCCTGGAATTGGTGCTTCTATCCTAATACTTTCTGCCGCCAAATTCATAGCAATATCATCCGAAAGATTTGTAACCTTACTTACTTTTTGTCCCTGTAGGTATTGTTATTTCGTACCTTGTTATTGTTGGTCCATATTCATAATTCACAACTTTCGCATCCACTCCAAATTCCTTCAACACATTTTTCCAAATGCGACACATTTTCCACGATACTTTTTCTCAATTTTTATCTTTCGTTTCATTATCCATCGGCTTTTTCTTTAAAAAAATAGCACTAATTGCTTTTTTTACTAATTCATTATAGCCTCTACCATTTTCCAACTCTTGGTTAATCTTTTCTAACTTTTCATTAATTTTTTTCTGGTTTTCAATTGTATCTATATTCTCAAAAGCCTCTATTTTAGGAAATTCTGGCAATTCCTCTTCCACTGTTTTTTTCTCTTTTTTTATCTTTTTTTATTCTTTTTTTATCATCAACTACAATTTCCAATTTTGTTTTCTCAGCTTTTTTTCATTTTCAACCGTAGCTTCTTTCTTATTAATTTCCTCAGCCTTTTTCAACTTTTTGAATTTTTCTTTTATTATCAGCTTTTACAGGTTCTTCTTTCAAAACCACTTTCTCTTCTGATAATTTTTTTCTTCACATTGTCTTTAGGCAATACTCTTTTTTTCAGAAGCCTCTTTCCATTCCTTCTCTTTTACCTTCATTTCTTCAGGTGTATAAACTTCCGTTTTTTTGTAAGAATTTTTTTCCTTTCGGCTTTTTTCGACAATTCAAAACTCAATTTTTTTCTTTTTCTTGATTGTATAATTTTTTTCTTTTTAATTTTTTTCTTTTTGATATAATTTATAATTAGTTCTCTTTAATTTTTTTCTGTCTCTCTCTTTGCTTTTAACAATGCTTTTTTCTCTTTATACTCATCACTTTTATGATATTTCAAGATTCCTACGATTATTTCGTAACCTAATTCTATGTAATCCTTAAATACCAAATAAATTGAGACTAACAACAAACAAGTCAGCAAAAATCCCATTGTCATTGAATACATAATTTTATACAATGGCATCGAAACTATCGCACCTAGAACTCCACCACTTTTACCATTAAATCCTATTTCTAATAATTTCTGCCCCGCCACAGTAAAATTATCTCCAGCTAATGATCCTGTCAACGCCTTTTTTATAAGTAGCAACGACCAGCTAAAAAACCATCCTATAAATCCAATAACCTTTATTCTTGTAAATTGAAAATCACCTCTATATGCGATAATTCCTCCAATGACTAGAATCGAAACAGTAATAAACCACGCTAACTTACCAAAAAGTAAAGTTAACATTTTTAGAAAAAATATTAAAAGATTTTTATCAGAACTACCGTTACTTTGGATACTTGCCTTATTGGACAATAATACCAATAAAAAAATAGCCCTAAAAGAATCCAAAAAAATCCTTCTATCCTTTTTTTATTCATTCCTCATTCCTTCCTTATTTTTAAATTTGTGTATTAGAGTTTTTTTCGATAAATGTTAAAACTCACAACAGTTCCAATTATCAAAACATTTTCTGTATAATTAATTTTTTTCTTAAAAATACTATCTAAAAAAATATTCCCCTTGAATTTTAATACTATAATTATTCTAGCACAATTCAAAAAAATTTTTTAAAATAATATTTTTTTATATTATCTTCTCACTATTATACATTATTTTTTTCTTATTTTGTCATTGGTTATAAGCAATTTTTAACAATTTTTTTCTATAAATTTGCTATATTTTTTTAAATTTTTTAATACTTATTCAAAAATTTCTTTTACTCTTTCTTGTTCTAACTCATCCATTCTTTTTACTGGTTTTGGCTCCAATCCATGCTCTAATATCGCCTTTTCAAACCACATAACATCTAACCATTTCCCAAACTTATATCCAGCCTTAGTAAAGACACCATTTTTCTTAAATCCTAAATAATTATGTAATTTCTCACTATTTTCATTTGGAAAAGTAACACATCCATAAACATTTATTACATTTTGCAATCTCAAAATATCAATTAAAATATTGTACATTTTCTTCCCAAAACCATTCCCAACATAATCCTTATCCGTATAAACTGACAATTCAACATCCCATTGATAAGCAGCTCTCTCCCAAACTTTATGTGCATACGCATACGCCACAATTCTATCATCCACCAAACAAACAATATACGGGATATTCCCCTTCAATATCCTCTATTCTCTTCTCGAATTCTTTTATCGTCGGCACATCATACTCAAATGTAATCGTCGTATTCTCAATATAATATCGATATATTTCTAATATTTCTTTCGCATCTTCCTTTGTCGCAAGCCTAAACAAAGCATTTTTTTTCATTTTCACAAACCTCCCTTTACTCAAAACTTTTATTCTCTAAGTATATCATAATTTTTAGAAAAAAATAAAAAAATAAATTTTATTCCCAAAAAAAAATTTTTCTATCTATTTTACTTTCAAAATTTATGATATAATATAAATTAATTAATTCATAATTTTTAAGAAAAGGATTAAAAATGAAAAAAAGGTATTTTTAGTCACAAGTTTTCGGTACTTCTCATTCTGACACAAGAAAAAAAACTATCGAAGTTATCGAAAATCTAGTAATTGAAAAAAATATGGAAAAGAATGTTTTGAAAGAGCATTTACATCAAATATTATAAGAAAAAAATTATTCAAAAAAACGAAAATTTAAAAATTTACAATCAAAAAGAAGGTCTTGAAGCCTTAAAAGCAAAGAGGATTTTTCAGAAGTAATCACTATGTCTCTACACATTTTTAGCTGGAATTGAATATTCAAAATTAGACGATACTTATGGAAAAAAATCACAGAGCCACTTTTAGCAACTGACTCTGATTATGAAGAAATCGTTCAAAAATAATGAATTTAACGATTTAGAAAAATAATGATGCAATAGTTTTTATGGGACACGGTTCTGATCATAAAGAAGATGTTATTTATAAAACTCTACAAGAAAAAAATATAATTCCTCTGGAAAAAAATAATATTTTTCGTTGCTACTGTTGAAGGCAAAATCACTTTAAAAGATGTCTTAGAAAAAAATTGTCAAAAACGAAATTTTTAAAAAAATATTTTATTAAAACCTTTAATGATTGTTGCTGGAGACCATGCCAAAAAAATGATATGGCATCTGACGAAGAAGATTCATGGAAATCCATTCTTAAAAAAGAATGGCTACAATGTTACAGTTTCATTAAAAGGAATGGGTGAATACGATTTCATTCAAAAAAATGTTTATGAAAAAAACTAGAAAAAGTTTTATAAATTTTTTTAATTTTTATAAAAATTTAGCTTGAATATTTGAATTTTTTTGTGATATAATATCAATACGATAAATGTGGGAATGTTTTGGTTTCGACAGGATAAAAAGCTTATTACTAGCAAGTAGACGGGAGTCTTTAAATCCAACTTTAAATTAATCGGAAACGATAATTACGCTTTAGCTGCCTAGTTACGCGGCTCGTCTCCATTTGAATTTGCCATTGTTGATTTGGAAGACGTCATTTTTAAATGGCTTACTCTAGTGTATGATTATGTCATTTGAGGACAACTTATAATCTCGCTTTTTAGACTTTTTGTTCATTTAATATCTAAAAAGTTAAAGCGTTAAATGAACTAAACTTGTAGAAGGTAGTAAGGACTTTCTATTTTGGACACGGGTTCGATTCCCGTCATTTCCACCAAAAAAATTCAAATTAATGTTATAAATAAATTATTTACTAAAAGAGATTTTTCTAAAAAGTGTTAGATTATCTCTTTTTTTGTTTTTTTAAAATTATATTTTGAAATTTTTTTCTAAAAAAAATTTTTTTCTAAATATTAAAAAAATTAATCCTAGAAAAAAATCTAAAAAAAATTGTTATAATGTGCTAAAGAAATTAAAATTAATTATATCTTCTATAATTTATATTTTAATTTATCTTTTACAAATCTAAAAATAATACTAGGAGGTATTTATGAAAAAAAGGAATTTTTTTAAAATTTTAATGGCTTTTAGTAATTCTTATGCTTGCTATAAGTTGTGGTAAAAAGAATGACACAATCAACATAGTATTTTTGCCAAATGAATCGAATGATTCTCTAAAAGCTTCTCGTGAAGAATTTGCTAAAATCATTGAAAAAGCAACAGGTAAAAAGGCAAATATTGTTACAACGACTGACTACAATATTGCTATGGAAAACATTATTTCGGGGCAAGCTCAAATCGCTTATATTGGGGCCGAAGGTATTTTAAGTGCTGACAAAAAAACAAAAGATGTACAAGCAATTGTTACAAATGCTGGAAAAAGTGGTACAAACGCAGATGCTCTTTATTACAGTTTTATAGCTGTACCTAGTGATGCTGCTAACAATTACAAAGTTGGAAATACTTATGATTTGAAAAAATTAAAAGGTAAAAAAGTTTCTTTTGTAACAAATAGTTCCACATCAGGATTTGTTGTTCCTGGAGAAGTTTTAGTTAAAGAATTTGGATTGAAAAAAATACCGATGAATTACTTCAAGAAGGAAAAGGTATTCTCGAAAGTTATTTTTCGGAAATTCACATCCTGGAACACAAGTAAATTTATTGAAAAAAAGATGTAGATGTTGCTACATTTGCTATTCCTAAATCTTTTTACAACTTATGAATTAGTATCAGGGGAAGAAAATAAAACTGGGGCTACATACAAAGTTAAAGCTGGTGCACCTTCACCATTTGGAGAATACGTTGGAAAAAGTTTTACAGTTATAAAATCTATTCCTGTACCTAATGGAGCAATCGTATTCAACGTAAAATCACTTAATAAAGATGACCAAGCAAAAATAAAAGCAGCTTTATTATCTAAAGAAACTTATGAAAACCCTGCAATTTTTAGTGCTAAAACAAGTAAAATTAGAGGAATGTTCTTAAAAGAAAGTGACAAAGTAGGATTTGTTGAAGTTAACAATAAATGGTATGAAGATATAATGAAAGAAAAAAATAATTTTTTTGCTACTTTAATTTATTTTTAAAAGAGTGATATTGAATAAAAGCTTTTTATAATTTCTAAATGATATTATGAAAGCTTTTTTTATTTTTAAACTATTATTTTTTTATAAAATATATGATAAAATTGTATATGAAAAATTTTCTAAAAAAACTTTTTCAGAAATATCTTAATAAATAAAAATTTTTTTCATAAATAATTAGTTCTATTTTTACAATTTTTTTATGAAACTAAATTCTTATTTTTTTATTGATAGATTCTGATAGAAAGGAAGAAATATGCTTTTAAGTTTTAAAAAAATGTATCCAAAACTTATAAAAAAATAAAACTGTTGCTCTTTCAGATGTTTCATTTGATGTAGAAAAACAACAGTTTATATCTATTATTGGACCTTCTGGGGCGGGAAAAATCTACTTTACTTAGAAGTATTAACAGAATGATTGATATTTCAAGTGGTAGCATTATTTTTTTGAAGGTAAAAAAATTGAAACATTGAATAAAAAGGAAACTAAACTAGTTAGAAGACAGATTGGTATGATTTTCCAAAATTATAATTTAGTTGAACGTTTGACTGTTATTGAGAATGTTTTGCACGGAAGACTTGGCTATAAATCGGTTTTAGCTGGAGCTTTGGGGATTTATACAGAAGAGGAAAAGGAAGAAGCCTTTAGATTATTGGAAAAAGTTGATTTGGCAAAATATGCTTATCAAAAATGCAGTGATTTAAGTGGAGGACAAAAACAAAGAGTTGGAATTGCACGTGCTTTGATACAAAAACCAACTTTGTTATTATGTGATGAACCTATTGCCTCGCTTGATCCAAAATCATCTGAAAAAGTTATGGAATACCTTCTTAAAATTGTTAAGGAAATGGGTGTTACTTGCATCGTTAATCTTCACCAAGTTGATATAGCTTTGAAATATTCTGACAGAATAATCGCTTTAAATAAAGGAAAAAAAGTATTCGACAATTCTGTTGATAAATTATCAAAAGAAGAAATTGAAAAAAATTTATAAAAATGAAGAAACCGAAGAACATTAATAAGAAAGGGTGTCACAAAAATGTTAAAATCACAAAAAAATAAATAACGATATTTTTTTAAAAAAAGAAAAAAATAGTAAAAATCTTTTTTTGTATTAATAGTTTTTATTTTTATATTTTTTTCTAGCATTATTTCTGGCTTTAAAAAAATACCGCTGCTTTTTTTATCAATTCCAAGTGGGATAATTTGGCTTTTTCCAAAAATTTATTCCAACATCAGAATCTTTGCAGTATTTGCCAATTATTTTTTTAAAACGGCAATTGAAACTATTTTTATTAGCAGTTTCTTCAACAATCGTATCATCTATTTTTTTGCACTATTTTTTTAGCATTAATCGGTTCTGAAGCAACTGGAATAAACCTTTTTACAAAAAGTATTAGTAAAAATTATTGCTTCGTTTTTTTCAGAAATATTCCTCTTGTTGCTTGGTCTTTAGTTCTTCTATTTTCATTCAAACAAAGCCAGTTTACAGGATTTTTTAGCACTGTTTTTTTAGTAACTCTTGGATATTTAACAAGAACTTTTCATTGAGACTATAGATGAAGCATCAGAAAATATTATTGAAGCCTTAAAAACAACAGGTGCATCATATTTTCCAAATAATTTTTTTCAAGGTGTTATCCCAAGCGTTTTACCACAACTAATATCTTGGCTATTATTTTTTTATAGAAAATGGAATTAGAGAAGCAACTTTAATCGGATTACTTACAGGTACTGGAATCGGATTCATTTTTAACCTCTACTATCGAAGTTTCCGTTATGATGCAGCTGGAATGGTTATATTGTTCGTAATAATAATTATTATCAGCATAGAATTACTATCTAATAAAATCAGAAAAAGAATTAATGTAGGAGGATCTTTAAATGAATTCAAAAATATATTGAAAAAAACAAAAAAATAATAAAATAATAATAAGAAAATTCACAAAATCTAGAATTTATTTGTGGTCTACATTAAGTATTCTATCTTTAATCACCATTTTTTTACACTAGCTACAATCAATATGGGTGGTGTTAAACTGTCTTCTGCTTTTTTTAGAATTTTTTAAAAGATTTAAAAATTATGTTTTTTTCGAAGCACGATTATCAGATAGATATACGTTTCTAGAAGTATTTAATAGTCTTTTTAATCACTATTGCACTTGCTATATTGACAACATTGATTGGATCTTTTATAGCGTTATTTTTATCTTTTTTTGCAGCAAAAAATCTTTCAAATGAAAGAACATCAAAAATAATCAAAATTATTGTATCATTCATACGAGCAATCCCGACAATACTTTGGGTTTTAGTATTTTCAGTTGTTGCAAACATTGGTGTGGAATCTGCTATTATTGGAATGTCATTTCATAGTATTGCTTATTTAATAAAAGCATATTCTGAAAGCATAGAAGAAATCGACACAGGCACTATCGACGCCCTTAAAGCAACAGGTGCTTCTTGGTGGCAAATAATATTCCAAGCAGTTTTACCATCTACAATTACTTCCATCCTCTCATGGACTTTTGTAAGATTCGAAATCAACTTTACAAACGCCGTAGCAGTTGGCGCTGCATCAGGAGCAGGTGGAATCGGATACGACATGTTTATGTCAGGAACAATGTATTTTGACATTCGAGAAATTGGAGTATTTGTTTACTTAATATTTATCGTAGCACTCATACTAGAATTTATTTCTTATTTCTTAAAAAAATAAATATCTAAAAAAATTAAACTTCCGTAAGACTGAACCAAAAGTTATTGCTAACTTACTTAAAACCCTAAATTTATACAACTTTTAGTAGTTTGATTTTTAAATAGATTCGAATATAAAATAAAAATCTCTTAAAAAGAAAGTTATTCTTAATCAGAGATTTTTTTATTATATTTTTATTTATTTTTTTCTACTTATAAAACCTTTCATTTGTTTAACAGCTAAATATGAATCAATTTGTAACAATAATTCAACAGCTGTCCCAACTAAGATCAATAAAGCTTGTTCCTCCAAGTAATACAGGTATATGAAGAACATATCCAAACCAAATATTAGGCAATATTCCTAATATTGATAAGAAAAATAGCACTTCAAAAGTAACTCTTGTAACAACTTTTTTTCTAAATAATCAGCTGTTTCTGCACCTGCTCTTACAGTAGGTATTGTTCCTCCACTTTGTTTCAAATCTTCTGATACTTTATCTGGATCAAAAGCTATTGTTAACGTATAAAAGAACGAAAATACTGTAATTAATACAGCAAAAATAATAGATACAATACTCCTGTTTTGTGAAAAACCAAGTTGTCAATCTATTTTTTTCCAAACACCTGGTTTTCATTAATGTAACTAAAGAAATGGTGGTGCCGCCATTAGCACTGAAGCAAAGATTATTGGCATTACTCCAGACATATTTATTTTTTTAATGGTAAATATGTTCTTCTTCCAACTGCACTTTGTCCTCCACCAAATCCTAAACTTCCTTTTTCCAGCATATTGAATTGGTATTCTTCTTTCAGCAAGTTGTACTAAAACCATTAAAGCAATAAATACAACAAAAACTATTATTGATATAAACATTAAGATTATACCTGTTCCACTTCCTTTTAAACTTGAATATGCTTGCGTTAAAACACTAGGTAATCCTGCAACAATATTTAAAAAGATTAACATTGAAGTCCCATTTCCAATACCTTTTATAGAAATTCTTTCAGAAATCCACATTAAAAAAATGCAGTTCCTCCAGTCATTAATACAACTGTTCTTATAATAAATTTAAAACTTGTATCTTCTAGAACAAATCCTTGATTAGCAAGCATTACTGCTATCCCAAATGATTGTCCTAAAGCTAACACTATAGTCAAGTATCTTGTCCATTGTGTTATTTTATCTCTTTCTTTTCCACCTTCTTTTTTGCATTTCATCTATTTTTAGGGAAAATAACTCCTAATAATTGAAACACAATAGAAGAGTTAATATAAGGAATTATTCCTAATGAAAAGATCGAAGCTCTTTCTACAGCCCCTCCAGAAAAACAGATTTAAAAATCCCTGCAATTGCATTATTATGCGAAAGACTCTTGAATACATTTGTATCTACTCCCGGAACAACTATATGAATACCTACTCTAGCTACTAGTATCATCAATAGTGTAAACGTTATTCTTTTTTTCCAATTCTGGAATATTAAAAATAGCTTTCACTCTACTTACTATTGCTTCAGTTAAAGTCAATACAACCACTCCTTATATATGAAGAAAAAGCAAGATATTAAATCTTACTTATTCTCTTCTTCTTTTTGTTATTTCCTGCTTTTAGCTGAATACGATTTAATTTCAAGTAATTCTACTGATCCACCAGCTTGTTCAATTAATGCTTTAGCAGTTCCTGAAAACTTTATGAGCTTTTAATTGTTAATTTTTTTAGAAACTTCTGCATTTCCAATTACTTTTAATAAACTTGTAAATTCTTTTTTTCTTTAACATATGATTCAACATTTTCAGCTAAATATCTTTTTACTGCTTTTTTTACCTTTTACTTCTCTTAAAGCTGCATCTGAATATTTAGATATAAATTTAGGATTTTTAATAATCCCATTTTTCAACTAATGTTTGTAAACTTACAACATCACCATCGTTGAATTTATCTACTATATCTGATAATGTAATTACTACAAAATCTTTTTTTGAATGCTGAATTAGAGAATCCTCTTTTAGGAACTCTTCTAACTATTGGCATTTGTCCACCTTCAAATATAGGTGATACATATGAACCTGATCTTTGTTTTTTTGTCCATTGTGTCCTTTACCAGCTGTTTTACCCCAACCAGTTCCGTGACCTCTTCCTACTCTTTTTTCTTTGTCTTTTTTGATCCTTCAGCAGGTTTTTAATTCATTAAGATTCATTTATTCTTAAACCTCCTCTACTTTAAGTAAATAAGAAACTAATTTTATTTTTTTCCTTCTATATCTGCAGTTTTTATTATGTACTGCACTTTGACTGATTTTTTTCTTAATCCAAGTGATTTCACAGTCGCAATATGATTAGGTTTTCTTCCATTAATTCCCTTAACAAGTGTTACTTTTTACTTTAGACATTAATTTTACCTCCCTAACCTAATTATCCTAAAAATTTCTTCTACTGTTTTTTTCCTCTTAATCTAGCTACTTCTTCAATAGATCTTAATTGTCTTAATCCTTCTAATGTAGCTCTTGCAACATTACTTTTTATTTTTTTGAACCTCTAATTTTTTTGTAAGTACGTCTGTTACACCAGCTAATTCTAATAATTCCCTAGCTGCTGACCCAGCAATAACTCCTGTCCCTTTTTGAAGCTGGTTTCAATAATACACTTGTAGAATTGTATTTACCAATTTGTTCATGTGGTAAAGTTCCACCTTTTAAAGATACAGTTACTAAATTTTTCTTAGCGTTAGCGATTGCTTTTCTAATAGCATCTGGTACACCATTTGCTTTTCCTAAACCAATACCAACTTTACCTTTTTTTCGTCTCCAACTGCTGCTAAAACTGAGAATGACATTCTTCTTCCCCTTTAACAGTTTTTAGAAACTCTATTTATTCTTAAAAGACTTTCTTTAAATTCACTTGCTTTTTCATTTCTTTCTCTATCTCTGGCCAAAATAAGTCCTCCTTCTCCTTAGAATTTTAATCCTGCTTCTCTTGCAGCATCAGCTATTGCTTTGATTCTTCCAGTGTAAATATATCCACCTCTATCAAATACAACTGTTGTTATTCCTTTTTCTAATGCTTTTTTAGCAATTCTCTCACCAATTTGTTTAGCTGCTTCAATATTTGAACCATTTTCGATTTTTGCACCTTTTTCAATTGTAGATGCTGATACTAAAGTATTTCCAGTAGTATCATCAATAATTTGAACAAATATATTTTGTAAACTTCTGTAAACAGAAAGTCTAGGTCTTTCAGCAGTTCCAACGATTCTTCTTCTTATACTTTTTATGTTTTCTAGTTCTTACTTTTTTTCTATCTAGTTTTTTTATCACTAAAATCTACCTCCCTATCCTTTCTTACCTTCTTTTCTTCTAATTACTTCATCAGCATATTTAACTCCTTTTTCCTTTGTAAGGTTCAGGTGGTCTCTTAGCTCTGATATTTTGCAGCAATTTGTCCAACTAATTGTTTGTCAATTCCTTCAATAGAAATTTTTTTGTATTACCTTCTACTTTGAAAGTTATTCCTTCAACAGCTTCTATTTCAACAGGGTGAGAATATCCCTAAAGCTAATGTCAAACCTTTTCCGTTAGCTTGTACTCTGTATCCAACCCCTACTAATTCTAATTTTTTTTCAAACCCTTGACTAACACCAATAATCAAATTATTAACATTTGCTCTAGTTGTCCCATGAAGAGCTCTAATGCTTGGTAAGTCATTAGGTCTTTCAAAAGTTATTTCAGTGCCATCAATATTTACTTTAATTTCATCGCTTAATTCTCTTTCCAATTGTCCTTTAGGTCCTTTAGCGATAAATTTATTACCATCTAATTTAACTTCTACACCAGCTGGTATAGTTATAGGTTTATTACCTATTCTTGACATGACTCTCCTCCTATTTTATAAAATGCGTAAATTACCACACGTAGCAAAGAACCTCTCCACCAACGCTATGCTTTCTGCATTCTTTGTCTGTTATAACACCTTTTGGTGTTGAGACAATGGCAATTCCTAATCCACCTAATACTTTAGGTAAACTTTTCTACAGATGTATATACTCTTCTTCCAGGTTTAGAAATTCTTTTCAATCCCTTTGATTACAGCATCTCCATCCATATATTTCAATGTTACTACTATATCTTTTTTGTACCTTCTTCTTTTTACTTCGTAACTAACTATATATCCTTCATTTTTTTAATATATTCGCTATACTTTCTTTAATTTTTGAAAATGGTATTTTAACTTCAGCATGTTTTGCCATATTTCCATTTCTAATTCTAGTAAGCATATCAGCAATAGGATCTGTTAAATGCATTTACTTATTCCTCCTCTCGAACTTCTTCTTACCAACTTGATTTTCTTACTCCTGGGATTGCACCCTCTCCTGCTAATTTTCTAAACATTACTCTAGAAATTCCAAATTCTCTCATGAATCCTCTTGGTCTTCCATTAATTTGACATCTATTTCTCAATCTAGTAGGTGACGCATTTCTTGGCAATTTAGCCAATTCAGCTATTGCTTCTCTATCACCTTTTTTAGCTTTTGCTTTTAATTCTGCTCTTTTTTCTGCATATTTATCAACTATTTTTTCTCTTCTTAAGTTTCTTTCAACCATTGCTTTTTTAGCCATTTATTGAATTACACCTCCTTCAAATTGTAAACTATTTTGCAAACGGCATTCCGAATGCTTTTAATAACGCTCTTCCTTCTTCGTCAGTTCTTGCAGTTGAAACTATTGTAATTCCTACTCCAAATGTTTTATCAACTTTATCAATTTCAATTTCAGGGAAAACGATTTGTTCTCTAATACCTAAAGTATAGTTTCCTCTTCCATCGAACCCTTTAGGTGAAACTCCTTCAAAGTCTCTAACTCTTGGTAAAGTAATACTAATTAATCTATCTAAAAATTCGTACATTTTTTCTTTTCTTAATGTTACTTTTGCTCCGATTTTTTGTCCTTCTCTTAATTTAAATCCTGCTTCTGATTTTTTAGCTGCTCTAGCTACAGGCTGTTGTCCTGTAATTTGCCCTAATTCTCTCATTGCAGTATCAATTAGTTTAGGGTTGTTTACCGCTTCACCAATCCCCCATATTAACTACTATTTTTTTCAATTTTAGGTACTTGCATAACATTAGTGATGTTTAATTCTTTCATTAATGATGCAAACCAATTCTTCTTTATATAACTTTTTGTAATCTTGGAATATATTTTCAGCCACTGAGTTTTCCTCCTTTCTATATTTCGTTACCAGAAACAACTGATATTCTTACTTTTTTTCCATCTTTAATTTCATATCTTACTCTAGTCCCTTTTTTTGCACTTTCATCCCAAAGCATTACTTTAGATGAGAAAATTGGCATTTCTTTTTCTACAACTTCGCCTTGTGGGTTCATTGCATTAGGTTTGATATGTCTTTTTTTGAATATTTACACCTTCAACAACTATTTTTTACCTATTTTAGGGAATACTTTTAATACTTTTTCCAACTTTTTCCTTTATCTCCAGTTTGACCTTTTGTCATTTCTAGATAAGTCTTTTCGATCTACCACTAATTACAAACAACTGTATCTCCAGTTTTTAACATGTAATCTATTAGGTATTGATTTTACTCTTGGTTTAGCCACTTATAAACTCTCCTTTCTATAATACTTCTGGTGCTAGAGACACTATTTTTCATAAAGTTTTTAGCTCTTAGTTCTCTTGCTACAGGTCCAAAAAAATTCTTGTACCTCTTACTTCTAAGCTTGTAGTTTAATACAACTGCTGCATTATCATCAAATTTTATATATGAACCATCTGCTCTTTTTTTAATTCTTTTTCTTGTTCTTACTACAACAGCTTTTAACTACATCTCCTTTTTTTACATTTCCATTAGGTATAGCTTCTTTAACAGATGCTACTACGATGTCACCAATTTTTACCGAATCTTCTTCTTGACCCACCTAATACTCTAATAACCATGATTTTTTTCGCTCCTGTGTTATCAGCAACATTAAGTATCGTTTGTTGTTGAACCATTTAAAATTTCCTCCTCTCAAAATTTCATTATCCACTATTCTCTATTTAGCTTTTTCTAAGATAGTCACTACTCCATCTTTTTTATCTTTACTTAATGGTCTAGTTTCCATGATTCTTACTCTGTCTCCTACACCACATTCGTTATTTTCATCATGTGCTTTTATATCTTTTAGAAGTTTTTCACTCTTTTTTATAGATTTTATGTAATTCATTGTTTCTTCAAGAACAACTACTGTTTTATCCATTTTATCAGAAACAACAATACCTTCTCTTACTTTTCTTTCGTTTCTTTTTATTCTCCACTCTTGTTCCTCCTATTTTAACAGTTTTTTTCAGTTGCGATAGTTTTTTATTCTTGCTATCGTTCTTTTAACTTCAGTTATTTTTAGTAGTGTTTTGTAATTGTCCAAGAGTTTTTTTGAAATTTTAAATTAAACAATTCTTGTTTCAATTCTTTAACTTTTGCATCTAATTCTTCTAATGATAATTCTCTTATTTCATTTGCTGTCATTACTTATCACCACCCACTTCTTCTTTTCTTACAAATCTAACTTTGATAGGTAGTTTATGTCCTGCTTTTTCTTAATGCTTCTTTAGCCTTTTTTTCTTCTGATACTCCAGCAACTTCAAACATTATTTTTTTCCTTTTTAACTACTGCTACCCAACCTTCTGTATTACCTTTACCTTTACCCATTCTTGTTCCTTCTGGTCTTTTTGTATAAGGTTTATCAGGGAATATTCTAATCCAGATTTTTCCTTCCCTTTTAAATGTTCTGTTGATTGTTACCCTACAAGCTTCTATTTGTCTTGAAGTAATCCAACCAAATTCTCTAGCGGCCAATCCAAATTCACCAAAATCAACTTTGTTTCCTTTAGTTGCTATACCACCCATTTTTCCTCTGAACTGTTTTCTATATTTCGTTCTTTTAGGTATTAACATTAATTATTTCCTCCTTCCTTTTTAGTAGAAAGAACTTCACCATTGAAAATCCATACTTTAATCCTAAAGCTCCATATGTAGTATGTGCAGTTGCAGTTGCATAATCAACATCTGCTCTCAATGTATGTAATGATACTCTTCCTGAAAGTGTCCATTCACTTCTAGCTATTTCGGCACCATTTAATCTTCCTGATACCATTACTTTAATCCCTTTTACACCTGATTTTTCAGCTCTTTGAATTGCTTGTTGAACAGCTCTTTTATAAGCTACCCTTTTTTCAATAGCAGTTGCTATACTTTCAGCCACTAATTGTGCATCTTTATTAGGATTTTTAATTTCTTGTACTTTAACTTGTACTTTTTTGTTTAGTTAATTTTTTTCCAAATTATTTTTTTAAAGCTTCAATTTCTTGACCTTTTTCTACCAATTAGAATTCCAGCTTTTCCCAGTTTCTATTATTACAGAAACATCAGTTGGTGATGTTCTTTCAACTTTGAACTAGTTGAAATTCCTGCATGATAGTAATTCTTTTCTTAATGTATTCTTTTATTTTTATATCTTCATGAAAAATTATTTAAGTATTCTTTTCCTTCAGCGAACCATTTTTGAATCCCAAGTTTTTGTGATTCCAATTCTAATCCCTCTAGGATCTACTTTTTTTGTCCCACAGACTTACCTCCTTATACTATTCTTAGTTTCTTTCTGAAACTTCTACTGTTATATGAGCAGTTGGTTTTTCTTATAACATCTGCTCTTCCCATTGCTCTTGGGACTAATTCTTTTTAATACTGGTCCTTTATCAATTAAAATTTTTAGAAATATATAGTTTATCTGGATCCAAATTAAAATTATGTTCAGCATTTGCAATTGCTGATCTTAATGTTTTTTCTATATATTTTAGCTGCTTTTTTTATTTGTAAACTCTAATACGTTTAAAGGCTCTGTAAAGCATTTTTTCCTCTAACTATATCAGCTACAAAGTCTAGCTTTTTGAGGACTTAATCTTTGATAACGTAATTTAGCTACTACTGCCATTAAATGACTCTCCTTCCATTACTAATTTTATATCATTTTAATTAGATTCTATTTATATTTAATTATTTTTTTACTCTTTTTTTGCATCTTTTCCATGTCCATAGAAAGTTCTTGTTGGAGCAAATTCATCCTAATTTATGTCCCACCATTTCTTCTGTTACGTATACAGGTATATGTTTTTTTACCGTTATATACTGCAAAAAGTATGTCCAATAAATTGAGGGAATATAGTAGATCTTCTTGACCATGTTTTAATAACTTGCTTTTTCTCCCATTGCTTTCTACTTTTCTTCAATAAATGAGCATCAACAAAAGGTCCTTTTTAATGAACGAGTTTCATTCTTTTCCTCCTTATCATCTCATCTTTTGAGTTGATAAATGCTTAGCATCTACATATCACTATAAAGATGTGTTAAGCAACATTATCATATATCATATTTTTGTTTAATCTTGAAACTATTTTCTTTTCTTTTTTTCTAACAATGAAATTTGTCACTAAGTTTTTACCTCTTGTTTTTCTTACCAAGAGTAGGTTTACCCCAAGGTGTAACTGGTGATTTTCTACCCATAGGAGATCTTCCTTCTCCTCCTCCATGAGGGTGATCTACAGGGTTCATTACAGATCCTCTTACGTGAGGTTTTCTTCCCTAAAGTGTCTATTTCTTCCAGCTTTACCTAATGATACTAAGTGAGTGTTCAGAATTTCCTACTGCACCAATTGTTGCCATACATTCTCTATGTAATTAATCTTAATTCTCCTGAAGGTAATTCAACGTGGCAGTAAGTTCCTTCTTTTAGCTACAATCTTGCAGAAGTTCCTGCAGATCTTGCTAACTGTCCACCTTTTACCAGGCATCAGCTCAACATTGTGAATAACTGTACCCTGATTGGTAAATCTTTTAATTTTCAAAGCATTTCCTGGTTTGATTTCAGCAGTATCTCCTGCTAAAACTACATCACCTTTTTCAATCCATTTGAGCTAAGATATATCTTTTTTTCTCCATCAACGTAATGTAATAATGCAATGTTTAGCTGTTCTGTTTGGATCATATTCAAGAGTTGCTACTTTTGCAGGAACACCTAATTTATTTCTTTTCCAATCAATTACTCTATATAATCTTTTATGACCTTTATGTCTATTTCTACCTGTTCTATGTCCATAGTTATCAATTCCGTAAGATGATCTAGATGGTTCTACTAGAGATTTTTCAGGTCTTACTTTATCTAATTCAGTATTAACTAATATCGACATATGCCTTGTCCCACTAGTTATCGGTTTTAATTTTTAATTGGCATAACTTTTTATTACCTCCACTTCGTTTATTTCTTTTTTCATCAACCTCGTATATTATATCATTTTTAATGATAATTCCTATACAAATATAAAAATTTCTTTTATCATATATTTTTATATGATTAAAAAGCTCTATAAATCTATTATCCCTTCATATGCTGCTATTTGTTTTCTCCATCTTTTAATTTTAACCATTGCTTTTTTTATAGCAGATGTTTTATACATTGACATTCTGAAATCTTTTTGCTTTTAGGCTTTTATGTTCAGAGTATTTACGCTTTCAACTTTTACATTGAAATAATTTTTCAACTGCTTCTCTTTGATTTGAATCTTGTTTGCTCTTCTATCAACGATAAATACGTACTCATTATTTTTCATTAATAAGTTTCTAGCTTTTTTTCAGTAGTCAACTGGTTTTTTTAATTATATCTGTAATATGCATTATGCCAACACCTCCTCAATAGTTGCAAGAGCTTCTTTAGTAACGATTACTTTATCCTGTTTTATCAGCATGAAGATTCTCAGTTCTCTTGAATTTAAAACGAAATGTTTTTTTCAATATTTCTACTGATATATATAAGTAGTAATCTCTATCAGTTTCAGTGAAAATCATTTAGCTACATATAATTGTTTTATGTCCTGCAAAAGTTAAATGCTTTTTGCAAATTCAACAAAATGTTTTTTTGTTTTTAGGTGTTTCTAATGCGAAAAGTCATCTAGAAACTATTAAGTTTCCTTCAGTTTATTTTTGTAGCTAATGCAGATCTTAAAGCTAATTTTCTAACTTTTTTTATTTACTTTTTTAACATAATCTCTAGGTTTTTAGGGTCCGTGAACTACTCCTCCACCTACCATGTGTGGTGCTCTTGTAGAACCTTGTCTTGCTCTTCCTGTTCCTTTTTGTCTGAAAGGTTTTCTTCCTCCACCTCTCACTTCAGCTCTTGTTTTTAGTTGAGGCAGTACCTTGTCTTAAAGCTGCCAACTCAGCAACTAAAACTTCGTGCATTACAGATTTATTTGGTTCAATTCCAAATACTTTCATTATTTAGTTCAACAGTTCCTGCTTTGTGAACCATCTAATTTATATATATTTAAAACTGGCATTTTATCCTCCTCTCTTTCCTACTAGTATTTCTTAACCGATTTTTTTAATGATTAGATAACCATTTTTTAGGTCCTGGAATTGCACCTTTTACTAATAAAAGGTTATTTTCTGCATCATATTTAACTAATTTAAGATTTTGAACAGTTACTTGTTCATTTCCAAGTCTTCCTGCCATTTTCTTACCTTTTGGTACGTTACTGTTTGATGCGGCACCTCCTGCGTTAGATCCTCCAAGTCTGTGGTTTCTTGAAACCCCGTGAGACGCTCTGTTTCCTCCAAAGTTATGTCTTTTTCATAACTCCTGCAGTTCCTTTTCCTTTTGATGTTCCTGAAATATCAACAAATTCAATACCTTCAAATACATCAACGTTAATTTCCTGTCCTAATTCAAATGCAGCTAAGTCTTCTACTTTAAATTCTTTTAAGAATCTTTTAGGAGTTACTCCTGCTTTTTTAAATAATCCCATTTCTGGTTTTATTGTATTTTTTTCTTTTTTTATCATCATATGCTAAATGTTATAGCATTATAACCATCTTTTATCATCTGTTTTTAATTTGAACTACGAAGTTTCGAGTCCAGCTTCGATAACTGTTACTGGTATTAATTTTTTTCATCCTCGATATTTGAGTCATTCCGATTTTTACCTAATATCATTTTATTTATCCTCCTTATATATTGGTTAGTACATTGAATTTCAATGAAAAATTCATTGATCAGATTGCTAACATGTACTAAAGCTTTATAATTGCTTAATTTCTATTCCTACACCTGATGGTAAGTTTAATGAGCTAACGCTGCCATTATTTGTTGACTAGAATTTTTAATTTCAACAAATCTTCTATGTATTCTCATTTCAAATTGTTCTCTTGAATCTTTATTTACATGTACAGATCTTAGAAACAGTATATTTTTTTAGTTTTTAGTTGGTAAATGGAAGCGGTCCCAGCTAATTCTGAACCATTTTTCTTTACTACTCTGCAATGCAGACTGATCTAATAATTTATGATCATAAGATTGAAGATATATTCTGATTTTTATCCAAAGTATTTTCCTCCTATATTTTTGATCTACTACTTTAGTACGATAGTTGCAACAACTCCTGAAGCTACTGTTCTTCCACCTTCTCTAATCGCAAATCTTAATCCTTCTTCCATTGCGATTGGGTGAATCAATTCTACTGACATTTCTATGTTATCTCCAGGCATTACCATTTCTACACCTTCTGGTAAGTTTACTTCTCCAGTTATGTCAGTTGTTCTGAAATAGAACTGTGGCTTATATCCTGTAAAGAATGGAGTATGTCTTCCTCCTTCATCCTTTTGTCAGTACGTATACTTCTGACTTGAATGATGTATGTGGACTTACTGATCCTGGTTTTGCCAATACTTGTCCTCTTTCCACTTCTTCTTTCTTAGTTCCTCTTATAATGCTCCTATATTATCTCCAGCCTGTCCTGAATCAATAGCTTTTCTGAACATTTCTACTCCTGTTACTGTTGTTTTTTTGCTGTAGGTTTGATTCCAACTATTTCTACTTCTTCTCCTACTTTTACGATTCCTCTTTCTACTCTTCCTGTTACAACTGTTTCCTCTTCCTGTAATTGTGAACACGTCTTCAATTGGCATTAGGAAATGCCTGGTCTACTGGTCTTTCAGGTGTTGGGATATAGCTCATCCACTGCATCCATTAATTCCATGATTCTGTCTTCCCATTTGTGCTTCTCCGTTTAATGCTCCTAAAGCCGATCCTTTTATTACTAGGTATGTCATCTCCTGGGAATGAGTATTCTGTAAGAATTCTCTTACTCCATTTCTACTAATTCTAATAATTCTTCATCGTCAACCATGTCAACTTTGTTCAAGAATACTACGATGTAAGGAACTCCAACCTGTCTTGCAAGCAGGATGTGTTCTCTTGTTTGAGGCATTGGATCCATCAGCTGCTGATACTACTAAGATAGCTCCATCCATCTGAGCAGCTCCTGTAATCATATTTCTTTTACATAATCAGCATGTCCTGGACAGTCAACGTGAGCATAGTGTCTGCTTGCTGTCTGCTACTCAATGTGGGCAGTGTTGATTGTTATCCTCTTTCTCTTTCTTCAGGTGCCTGATCTATGTTTTTCAAAATCTACTTTTTCTGCTAGACCTCTGTCTGCAAAGTACTTTTGATATAGCTGCTGTAAAGTGTTGTCTTACCGTGGTCAACGTGTCCTATTGTTCCAATGTTTACGTGTGGTTTACTTCTCTCAAATTTAGCTTTTGCCATTTCTTTCTTCCTCCATAATTATATATTTGTCTGTCTTCGAAATTTTATTATTATTTTACCTTGTCTTTCATCTATTACCTGTTGAGCTATATTGTTTGGAACTTGTACATATTTTTTTCAAATTCCATTGAATATGATGCTCTTCCTTGAGTTTTTGATCTCAAGTCAGTTGCGTAACCGAACATTTGTGCTAAAGGTACTTGAGCATTTATTATCTTCGCATTGTTTCTTTCTGTCATTCCTGAAACTTGTCCTCTTCTTGAGTTCAAATCTCCAATAACATCTCCCATGTATTCTTCAGGTGTAGTTACTTCTACTTTGAAGATTGGTTCAAGCAATATTGGATTTGCTGCTCTCATGGCTTTTTTAATTGCCATTGATCCAGCTATTTTAAACGCCATTTCTGATGAATCGACTTCGTGGTAAGATCCGTCATAAAGTGTTACTTTTACATCCTGTACAGGATATCCTGCAACAACTCCGGCTTCCAATGCTTCCTGAATTCCTTTATCTACAGCAGGTATATATTCTCTAGGAATTGCCCCTCCTGTAATTTGGTTGATAAATTCATATCCTTTATCAGGATTTGCTTCAACTTTAATCTTAACGTGTCCGTATTGTCCTCTACCTCCAGATTGTTTTGCATATTTTTCTTCAACATCTGCTGCACCATTGATTGTTTCTCTGTATGCAACCTGAGGTTTACCCTACGTTAGCTTCAACTTTAAATTCACTCTTCATTCTGTCTACTATGATTTCCAAGTGTAATTCTCCCATTCCTGAAATCAAATGTTTGTCCAGTTTCTGGTTAAGTTTAACTTTAAATGTTGGATCTTCTTCAGCAAGTTTCGCTAATGCCGTTCCCATTTTTTCCTGATCCGCTTTTGTTTTTGGCTCAACAGCTATTTGAATAACTGTATCAGGGAATTCCATTTTTTCAAGTATTATTGGTTTATTTTCATCACAAAGAGTATCTCCAGTAGTTGTTTCTTTCAATCCTACCGCTGCCGCGATATCTCCTGAATAAACTACATCAAGTTCTTCTCTTTTGTTAGCATGCATCTGAAGTAATCTTCCCATTCTTTCTTTTTTACCTTTTGTAGAGTTCAATACATATGAACCTTTGTTTAAAACTCCTGAGTAAACTCTGAAGAATGATAATCTTCCTACAAATGGATCTGTTAAGATTTTGAAAGCCAATGCTGAGAATGCTTCTTCATCTGAAGGCTGTCTTTCCATTGGTGCTTCAGTTTTAGGATCTATTCCTTTTACTGAACCTACATCTAAAGGTGAAGGCATGTATGCAACAACTGCATCAAGCAGAGGTTGAATCCCTTTATTTTTAAACGCTGTACCACATAACACAGGTACTATTACTCCACTTATTGTAGCAATTCTTATAGCTTTCTTTATTTCTTCTTCAGTGATTTCTTCTCCACCGAAGTATTTTTCCATTAATTCGTCATCAGTTTCAACAACAGATTCAAGCATATGTTCTCTTGCAGCTTGAGCTTCTTCAAGAAGTTCAGCTCTTACATCTGATATATCATAAGCTGCTCCCATTGTTTCATCTTTAAACAGGTATTCTTTCATTGTTATCAAGTCTATAATACCTTCAAATGAATCTTCAGCACCTATAGGTAATTGTATAGGAACTCCATTCCTCCCAATTTTTCTTTAATATCGTTTACACACATATTAAAGTCTGCTCCGACTCTGTCCATTTTATTTAAAAATGCCATTCTTGGTACTTCATATTTATCAGCCTGTCTCCAAACTGTTTCTGATTGAGGCTGAACTCCGTCAACTGCCGAGAATACAGCAACAGCTCCATCCAGTACTCTTAACGATCTTTCAACTTCAACTGTGAAGTCAACGTGCCCTGGTGTATCTATTATATTTATTCTGTTACCATTCCAAAATGCAGTTGTAGCCGCAGATGTAATAGTAATTCCTCTTTCCTGTTCCTGTTCCATGTAATCCATCGTAGCGGCTCCTTCGTGAACCTCTCCGATTTTGTGATTTACTCCTGTATAGAATAATATTCTTTCAGTAGTTGTTGTTTTTCCAGCATCTATATGTGCCATGATACCGATGTTTCTAGTATCTTTCAAAGCAACTTTTCTTGACATTCCTTTTTTTCCTCCTTCTTAACTCAAAAACTTACTGTCAACGCTAATAAATTACCATTTGTAATGTGCAAACGCTCTGTTAGCTTCTGCCATTTTATATGTATCGTCTTTCTTCTTAACTGATCCACCTTCATTGTTTGCCGCAGCAATCAGTTCTTTTTCAAATTTGTTTATCATTCCGTATTCTTTTCTTTCTCTTGTGTATCTTACTAACTCATCTTATAGCTAAATGCCTGTTGTCTTTCTTTTTCTTACTTCAACCGGTACTTGGTAAGTAGCTCCTCCGATTCTTCTTGATCTAACTTCAAATTGAGGTCTTACATTTTCCATTGCTCTTCTGAAACACTTCGATTCCTTCTTCTTGAGTTTCTTCCTTAATTTGATTCAACGCTGTATAGAAAAATATTTTCAGCTATTGATTTCTTTTCCATCTATCATTAATCCGTTTATGAATTTAGTTACTACTTTATCATTATATTGAGAATCAGGTAAAACATCTCTTTTTCTGCTTTTCTTCTTCTTGACACTATTTGTCCTCCTTACTTTTTAAAAATTTTAGTTTGCACTTGCTGCCGCAGGTTTTTTAGTTCCGTATCTTGATCTACCTTGTTTTCTGTTAACAACTCCAGCTGTATCCAGAGCTCCTCTGATTATTTTATATCTAACCCCAGGCAAATCTTTTGTTCTTCCTCCTCTTATAAGAACGATACTGTGTTCTTGTAAGTTGTGCCCAATTCCAGGAATGTAAGCTGTAACTTCAATTCCGTTTACCAGTTTAACCCTTGCCACCTTTCTTAAGGCTGAGTTTGGTTTCTTAGGTGTAGTAGTATATACTCTTACACATACTCCTCTTTTTTGTGGGTTACCTTTCAATGCAGGTGATTTTTTCTTTTTTTCAGATGTGCTTCTACCAAATCTTACTAGCTGATTAATAGTAGGCATATTTCCTCCTTCCAATTTTTTCGTATTATGATTTTTCTCGTGTTATTTTTATAAACTAAAACTTTTTTAAAAGCTCATTTGTTTCAGCCTGTGTCCTGAATTCAGACACACTGCATATCTATTTCAGATATAACGGCTTACTCTAAATTACTCTAAAAATATGTAACAACGTTACATATTCTTCTGCACTTTAGTTTATGAGTTATAACTTGTCTATTTTTATAATATTTAAGCCCTTATGTCAAGGATTTTGTCATATTTACCGTAAAATAGAGTTATATTTTTATATATTTTTATATTCTACGATAACAAAAATATATTTTTCTTATTTATAAGGATTCCATGAATTAGTTACCCATTTCATCATTTCTCCAACATGTGAAGGAACCCTTCAACAGAAATGAAATATATTTTTATTTCCTGTAACTATTACGTTTGATATAAGAGAGAGCCCTGAAATATTTTTAACTGTAAGCTGTTCCCTTTGTATCCATTTATTACAACGCTTTTTCCTTACAAGACCTGATTCAGGATGTCCTGCCCCTTTGTATCCAATATATAAGTTATTAATAATTTCCGTTGCAATCTTAGAATCTGTCTTTTCCTGTTTAGTTGCTATCCTGATGGCATCCAGTGTATAAATATCCGTCCCATTTTGCTATCTGAAATGCTGAAAGTGAAGCATCGGATCATAAAAAAAGAGCCCAGTTTCCTTTTTGGATAAAGCTATAAATCCTACTTGTTCATTACCAAAACGTCCTTTATTAAAAATATACCTGTGCTGCTTTATATACTTCATCCTTTCTTGTTCCAATTTCCATAGCTTTTTTCATTCCCTCCGGTGTGGACATATCCGTTACACATCCCAGCCTCCTTTTTGGAATATAACAATCTTTCTTATTATTTGCCTTCCCTTCCAAAAATACTCATAGTACCTAAGATTAACAATAAAATTAATAATTTCTTTTTCATTTTAATGACTTTCTCTATTTTTCAAATTGAATATTAAAAATTTGTAATTAAAACTTTTTGTAACAGTATTTTTTCCTTTTTATCTGATAATTTGAATTGCAATAGTTAAAATCAAGATAGTTTACAAAAATTATTTTTGAACTCCAGTCCTTAAAAATTTATTCTCATTTCCTTTATGTTCCATGACATTTGAAAGAGCAAATTTAATTTTCTTTTCTATTACATCGTTCTAAAAATCTTAGCAAGTCTTTTTCATCGTTTTCAGTCCACAAATTATTTTCATTATAACTTGCTTTCCCCAATAAATAAGGTGGATCAAGGTAAAAAGTATTTTTGATTAATTTTTTAAATCTATTTCACGAAAATCTATACTTTCAAATTCAGTTTCAACTAATTGAAGATTATAAATAAAAATTTTTCAATCGTAAGTTAGAATTAAAAATCTCTTTTTCCTACTGGTAATTAAATTCATTTCTTTTTATTAAATCTGATTTGATTATTAAAAAGAATAAATATTAACAATAAAAATAATATTTCTTTTTGACTATTATAATCTCTCTTAATCTCAAAAATTTTTCTTTATTGTATTTTTCCTAAACCATCATAAGAATTACACCCATAATATTCATAGCCATTTTTAAAGGAATTACTAAGTCATAATACTCTATTTTTCTTTCAATCCAACTTTTTCGTAATTTGTTTTTCAAAAACTTAAGTAATTTTTATTAATTCCTTTATTTTTATCAATCCCAATTATTTTCTTTGCATTAAAAATTCTGCTCCACATTAAAACCTGCCATAAAAATATCATAAAAATATCAATATCTTTCGGTATTTTTCAAAAATCTGTTTCAATAATCTGAATTTTCCGCCTGTATAATTAAGTGGTGACTGAACTATATTTTCTTTTGTATTTTCTATTATAAAAAGTTGATTTTCTTCTGCTACTATGTTTTCTTCTGTTAGGTTATTTATAATGTAGCTTTTTACCTTTACAAAAAGATTCTTTTCACTATGATTTTCAATATTTGTCTTTCCTACTGTAAACGGATTAAAATCTTTTTCAAATACAATCACTTCTCCTTTAGATTTTAATATCTCTAAAATTTCATCATCACTAATTCTTCCATTTTGAACGGGAATTAGCTTTTTGCTGAGTATTATTATATGAAAAAGAATATATTTTGCCTCAATATTTTCAACCAGCTCTTCTAATGTTTCTTTAGCATTTGATAAACAATATTTACTTTTTATATGAGTTCTATCCATGTAACCCAAAAACCCTCAGGGTTTATTATTTGTTGCTATATTTTCTAAAAATGATAGCATCACTATATTGCCTTGAATTATATGGTGGATCAATGTATACAATATCTGCTTTAATTTTTACTAACTCATTTGCATCCATACAAAAATTTTGTTATTTTTTTATTATTTTCATTTTCAATTTGAGGTAATTTCAAAAATTAATCTTTTTCTAAATCTCCATTTTTCTATAAGCATCATAGTGTCCTACTGTATTTGCTATCTCATCAACAGCATAAACTAGAGATGTTATTAATATTGTCTCTCTCGTTTATTTATTAATTTTTCTCAAACAAATTATCAATATCATCTCTTATGAATCCAACTTTTTTTAGATTTTTTCATTTAAATATGTATTTTTTTAAAAATTTTTAGAGTAATAATTTTCCTTTTTACATATTATATTTTTCTATTATATCTGTTACTTTTTCTCACTATACTCCAAATCTGAAAAAAGCATTCATATGAAATGTAATTACATCTTAACAAATCATTTAGCACAACATCATATTTTTATTAAAGTAATCTGCCACAACTCCTGTTCCTGCAAAACAAATCTAAAAATATTTTTACAATTTTTGTATGCTCCTGTACTATTTTTCAATAAATTCCAATAATTTATATTTACTTCCTAGATATCTCCCTATTGTATATTTTAAACTTTTCCAATATTTTCTCCTTCTATAGAGTTATTCCATATTTCTTCGTACCACTTATTGCATATAAATCTACTTTTGCTATAATTTTCAAAAACTTTATTTAGAAAACATTTATAATTTATATTATTTTCGAGTAAATCAAATTATCTTATCTATTGTTAAAGAATAAATTTTTATTCCATTTGTATATTTTTCTCTGTCTTGTGTTGATTGAAGTTGAATTTGTGAAGTTGCTCTAAAAATATTAATTACATTTTGCATTCTAATTCGTTTGCAACAAAAAGTGTATGTTTTTCTTATTTTCTTCCATATTTTTATTGTCAAATTCGTTGTATGACGTATTACAGGCTCAAGTTCTCCTCTTTTTGAGTATTTTTGTCCATTAATGTTGTTCTAACATAACATCAAAGTCTGAATATTCTGCAATTATATCGCCATCGCCACCTGGAGCATGTGAAAGTGGAAATCCATCTCCATCAAGAGATAATTTCAAACCCTTCTTCAAATTAAATTCTTTATTAGAAATCCTGTGCCAGGCTATTGCCAATATATATTCAAAAATTGTAGGAATTTTCGCATTATCTGTAACTTCTTTTGAAATCTTTTCATCATTTTTTCTATTTTTAAACAAGTTAGTATATTGCAAACTTTACTATTTGAAAATCTTTCTTCTAATTTTTTTCTCAAAAATCCTTGTCTATTTTTCAGAAAAATATTCAAAAACTGATATTTCTTCTGGAATATTATTTTTCTTCTCAATTTTTCAAAGTTTACAATTCTTTCATTTGATAAATTAAAGATTTCTACTAATGAAAAATTTTTTTATAAAATATTTCTCATCATTCATTTGGCTACATAGCTGCATATCCATAATTTCTGAAAAAATATGTTTATCTTTAGCCATTTATACGATAAATTTACCAACCCATTTTTCAAAACTTATTATCCCTGAAAGATTAAAAGTTCTAATTGTCATGTCATTATATTCAAAAATTAAATCATAGTTTTTAGAATCCGAAATAATTCATAAAAATAACTTGTTAAACTCTTCAATATTTTTCAGTGTTAAATATTGTTTTTTTATTCTCTTCAAAAATTCTTTTAACGTCTTACAAAATTTAAATGGAACTTTATTATAACCAAAGGCTTTTTATACTCCCTTTTTACTTATTTTTTTCTAATTTTTTTATATGTTTCCAAATTCTATTTTCAAAAATCTAAAGATATTTCATAAAATTCAAAAATAATCTTCTATTTTATCTTTGCTTTTTTCTATTTAAAAAAATACTTTTTCAAATTTTTCTTTGAAATTCTATTCTTTTCTTCAAATTTTATTTCTAAAGTTTCTTCTTGTATATATCTTGTAACATATTCACCAAAACTCATATTTTTTTATTTTTTTACTAATTTATATTTATCTAATATTTCTCATATTCTTCATCTGTTTTTACCAGCTCTGATTAAAAGATAAAATCGTACAAAATTCTTTTTGAGGGATATCATCAAATTTGTTAAGCAAATATACCCCATTCTAAATGGATAAATATAATTTTCTCCTTCAGATTCATAAACTCTTAATTTCAATAATTGTCTTAAAAATAATATTGTCTGCTGATAGATTAAAACAATTTTTCAATATCATCTTGTTTTTGTATCTCCATCTAACAACGCTTCTCCAACTGCTGTTATTTTTCTTTTTTTCATCTATAAGTCCTATTTTTACAAGTGCATTTGTATAAGTTCTTCCTCTTTTTTCTGTTCTAAAACAAAATATTCCATCAAACTTTCATAATTTTTCAACTTCTCTTTATATTTTTTCAAAAATACTTTCTTTAAATTTATCAGATATAAAAGAATAATAATCACTATAAAAAGTATCATTTATTAGTCCACTTTTTGCAACATATTGATAAAAAAAGTCATTTGTGAACTATTCTTCGTAGACCATTCTTCCAATTGTTCCGTAATCCCTTGCAACATTATTTTGTAATCATCTAACAAATTTTTCTTCTAAAAACTTGTATCTCCTAAATTCATTACAGAATCTTTATTCTGCAGTTTCATTTTTCACCTCCCACTCAAAAATAGGCTTCTATAACATTATTCATTGAGATATTATCATTATTCTTTATTCTGGAAAAAAATATACTCTCTAATTACTTTTATAAGTTTTTATCATTTTTTCAAAAGATTTTTTTATTCCTGTTTTTGAAAAATTTTTCTAATTCATTTTCTGTAAATTCAGAAAAATCAAAAATTTTCTTGATTCAGTATATATTTCCACAATATCTCTAATTTATATTGTTTCAACGATTCAAAAATTCCTCATTTTTATAATTACTTAATTTTTCTATAAAAGAAATTGGCAATCTATCATTTAAACCTGATACTAATAAAAAAATCTAAAATGTTTTTCCTGCTTTAGATATCAAATTTACTAAATTATCTATATTTAAGCCTTTATTATCATCTTTTTTTCTGGAATATTCCATCTAATTCTTCCAGTATTTTATCTTCTGTTTCTGGAATAAAATCAATAAATTTTTGATTCAATAAAAAGCTATAACTTTCTATATCTAATGTCTCTTTTATTTCTTTTTATTTCTTTTATATTTCATTTTTTTAACTCTTCAAAATATGTTTTATCTATTATTCTTAAAAATAACCTTTTATTTTTAAATTATTTTTATTAATAAAGTTTTTCTATTCTATCATTTTTTTGAAATTTTTGTCATTTCTTTTTCTTAAAAATAGTATGTAATATAATCCAATAAATTTTTATCTATTCTATTCCTATCAATTGAAAAATCTTTTTCCAACACCTTATCAAAAAAACTCTTTATTCAAATTTTTAGAATTTTTATAAATTATTATTCTAAAGTTATTCACTATCCCCAAAAATAGAGTTATCTTCAAAAAAATACTGTTATTTTTTTATAATTTAATATTACATCAATTAGTTTTTCAAATTGAGTTTCTGTTAAATCCAATTTTGAAATTATTAATATAATATTTTTCCAAAGTATCCTTTTTCATAATTTTTTTCATCATTTTCTTCTACCCAATCAAGTATATTTTTGGAGTAATACAATTAACTTATCAGAAATTTCTTCTTACATTTTTAAATCTTTTATCACGTATTCATTAAATAACTTTTTAAATCACTGTAACTTAATTCTAACATCATAAAAAAATCAAAATATTCAAATTCTTCTAAAAGATTTCTATTTTTTTAAACATTTGATTTTTTTATATTTTTATTTGTGTACGATATAAATAAAATTTCAATATATCTTTTTATAGATTCTATATTGAATATAAATAATCCATTTAAAGAACAAAAAAATAAAAATTCTTTTTCTAAATATTTTGATTCATCTATGTAAGACGTAACTAACTTTAAATTCATTTCATTTTTTTCTTATTTTTCCAATAATTGACTCATTTGATTATTAACATCTTCAAATGTAGAAATATTAAATATTTCATTGTAAAGTTGTGTTTTTCTTTAAAATATTCAAAATATTTATTTTTCAAATTTTCTTCTATATTTTCAAAACTCTCATCTTTATTTAAATTGTTTTTCTGTGTCCATTATTTTCATAATTTCAATAATACTCAATATAAAGTTATCCCAAATTATTTTTTCCTTTTTATCATTTAAATTTTTCTTTTTCTTCTATCATACTTTCTATTAATTTTTTTAGCTTTATCTATTTCTAAAAAATAAATACCCGTATACAATTACATATTTATTAACATCTTTTCCAGTACTTATTTATCAAACTTTAAAATTTTTGATAATCATAATTATAAATTGTTTCTAAAAATTTTTTCTACAATTCTATTTTTGTCTAATTCCTTTATTATTTCTTTGACTTTTTTCAGCTTCGTCTCGTTCTTTTTCTCAAATAAGGTACAAACTCTTTTTCTTTATCTGTATTTGAATTTAAAATTACTCTATTTACTCCAGATTTAAAAAGTATCTCTTCATATTTTACTATATCTTTTATTTCCTCATTTCTTATAATCATAATTTTTCTTTTGTAAAATCACCATAGATTAATTGAGAATTTTTAATATTTTCTCTAAATGAATTCCCATTAAATAATTTTAAATTTTTATATTTCAAAAGTTTTTCTTGCTTTACATTCTCTTTTTCATTATAATATCTGATAAAAACTTAGTCAAAGTTTTTTCATAATTATTATTAAATCTTTCTTTTTATTTTCATATAGTACTTCATCGTTATTATCATTCGAAAGTTTTTAATGAAATTTTATTTATCTGTTCACTATTTTTCTTCCTCTTTATTATCCTTATTTGTAAATTCAACAAGAAATGCCTTCCTAATTTTTCTTTTTAAAATTTCTTTTATCCAATTCATAATTTGTTGTACATTTATATCATTATACGAATAACCTATAAACAATATGGTATTTGTTGTAAATAATCCCTTTATAAGAGTTGAAATTAGCGGAAAATTTTTCATAATTATCATAATCACTTTTCTTCAAAACTATATTTTTATTTTTCAAAATCACCATGCATTTTTTATAAGCATTTTATTTGAACTAGTATATGGTAAATCTTCATCCTTGCTTACAACCTGTAGATTCTTTTATTTCATCTTCAATCAATGTATCATAATTTGTTGTAATTATGTAAGTCAAATCCATTTCTTTTTAATATTCTATGAATAGAATTAGGAAAATATTTCCCAGAAAATCTTTTTTTCTGCAATTTCATAATATTTTAAACTACCATATCTTTCAAAAACTTCTTCTGGTATAGTTAAGTATTCTTTTGATGTAAATTTTTTATTCCTCTATATTCTGCATAATCTTTTATTAATTCTTTTCCAATCTGGTAATCCACTATTTTTAGAAACTCCTGCACCAACAAAAACTATTAACTTTTCCTTTTTCTAATTCCTCTGCTAAAAATCTAATATCTTGTTCTAACACTTTTTCTCCTTTAATCAAAATGAAATCTTTAATTTTTATTCTTTTTCTTAAAAATTCTTTTTCTCTTTTTATTACGATATACTCGATTTTTACAATATTTTTAGCTATTATATTTTTAACTACCATTTTATAGACATAGGACATCTCTACCATATTATCTTTAAAAATTTTATTTTTTTGTTTGATTTTATCTAATTCACATTATATCAGAAATCTCTAATTTTTACACATGTAGTTTATTCTAAAACATATTTTTTTCAAAAATTTTATTTTGTTTTTGGGAAGAATATTTTTCTTCAAACTCTTTTCAGTATTAAGTTTATCATACAGCCTTATAATTAATAATTATATTTTAATTAAATCTCTGACGATGCTCTTGATTTTTGGAAAAATCAGTTATCATATTAGAACAGAGCAGTTAAACTAATTTTTATATACATATATGAAAATTAATATTTTTATTTTTGGAGGTTTTTTTATGATTTCTTTTTATTTTAGCGATTATCGCTCTTATTTTTAGGCTACGTAATTTACGGAAAAATTCGTAGAAAAAGTCTTTAGAATTGATCCGAAGAGAACTACGCCTGCAGTAGAATGTTATGATGGTGTGGACTATGTAGAAGTTAGTACACCAAAAGCATTCCTTATTCAATTTCTTAACATTGCAGGAACAGGTCCAATTTTTGGGGCTATTGCAGGGGCTTTGTGGGGACCGGCTGCATTCTTATGGATTGTATTCGGATGTATTTTTTGGAGGAGCAGTTCATGACTACTTGATTGGTATGCTTTCACTTAGGGATAAAGGAAGCAGTATTGGGGAAATTGTTGGAGAAAAACTTAGGTGTTGTAATGCAGCAGGTTATGAGGGTTTTCTCAATCATTTTATTGTTACTTGTTGGAGTTGTATTTATAAAATCACCTGCCGACATTCTTCACAATTTGATTCCAGGTGTCAGTGCTATGACTTTTACAATTATCATAATTATTTATTATATTTTAGCAACAATTCTTCCGCTTGATAAAATTATTGCAAAAATTTATCCAATTTTCGGTTTTGCGTTGCTATTTATGGCAGTCGGTATCGGAACTATGTTAGTTTATGGTCAATTTACAGGAGCTTTTGTAATTCCTGAAGTTACTGAAGTTTTTTAAAGGAAATTTACATCCCTAAAAGGTATTTTCGATTTTTTTCCTTATCTATTTATTTCAATAGCCTGTGGTGCAGTAAGTGGTTTCCATGCTACTCAGTCTCCAATGGTTGCCCGTTGTATAAAAATGAAACTGAAGGAAGAAGAGTATTCTATGGTGCAATGATTGCTGAAGGTGTTGTTGCATTGATATGGGCTGCCGCTGCCATGACTGTGTTTGGCGGAATAAAAAGAATTAGCTTGCTGGTTCACCTGCGGTTGTAGTAAATAAAGCATCTGTTCAGTTACTTGGTATCTTTGGAGCATTCCTTGCAGTACTTGGTGTTGTTGCTTGTCCCTATTACATCAGGAGATACTGCTTTCAGAGGATCAAGATTAATTATTGCCGACATCTTTAAAATTAAACAGGCCCCAATTAAAAACAGATTCTTTATCGCAATACCTTTATTTGCTATTGGTATTTATTTAACAACTATTGACTTCAACATTATTTGGAGATACTTTGCATGGGCAAACCAAACTCTTGCCGCTGTTTCATTATGGACTGCAACAGTGTGGCTTGTTAAAAAGGGAAAACCATTTGTATTTGCATTAATTCCTTCAATGTTCATGACAATGGTTGTTACAACTTATATCGTAATAGCTCCGGAAGGTTTCGTAAGATTCTTTTAAAAGGTGTACCTGTTCATACTATCGAACTTTATGGAACATTAATTGCAGCTGCAGTTACTGCTATCTGTACAGCATTATTATTTAATTACAGACGTAAGCTAAATAGTACTCCAAAAAGCTGAACAATTAAACGTTGCAAAATAAACAGCTGAATAAATAGAAAAACAGTCAAGCAGAGAATTTTAAAAGAAAATCCTGTTTGACTGTTTTTATAACTATTTTTTCTGTTAATTTTATCATATTAATTAGTGCTGTCCTGTATTCTGACAGCTCTACTATACATATTTTTAATTCCTCAGACTTTTTCATCCCACTCTTCCATTTTTGACATTTCTTCCTCTTCGAGTTTGTCAAACTGTTCCTGTATTTCCATTAATTTTCCGAGGTCATTACGTTTCCCTGCAGCTTCATATTCTATATTCAGTTCTTCCCTCTTCACTGTAATTTTTTTCCATTTCATCTTCCAGTTTCGCTACATCCCTTTTCAATTTAGAAATCTTTTTGCTCAGCTCCTTCTGCTCCTGATAGGAAAGCTTACGTTCTTCCTTTATTTCGATTTCTTCAGCTGTCTGGGATGAAATTTTTGCATTCTTGAGGCTTTCCTTGTAATCTTCATAATTTCCCTTAAATTTTGTAAGTCCATTTTCATCAAGATAATAAATCGTATTACATATGCTATCCAGAAAATGTCTGTTATGGGAAACTACAAGCATTGTTCCGTCAAAATTTTCAAGTGCATCTTCAAGTACTTCTATGGAATAAATGTCAAGATGGTTTGTCGGCTCATCAAGTATAAGAAAGTTTGCCCTTTTTCATGTAAAGTTTCAGAAAAGATACTCTTACTTTCTCTCCACCGCTTAATTTTTCAATTTTCTTTAAAACATCTTCTCCTGAAAAAAGGAATCCTCCTGCAAGATTTCTTAAATATTCTTCTGTCAGGTTGAGAGATACGTTTATTTCCTGCAGTATGTTGTTTGCAGATGTTAAATCCTGGTGATCCTGATCATAGTATCCCATTTTCACTCGCGCGCCAAATTCAACTTCTCCTGCATCCTTTTTCAAGCTTTCCGGCAATTATCTTAAGAAGAGTGGATTTCCCAATACCATTTTTCCTATAATCCCTACTCTTTCTCCCTTGTAAAGTTTAAAACTTATATTATTTAAGACTTTCTTATCTCCAAAAGTCTTTTTCAATCCCTTCCACCTTGAGTACATTATCTCCGCTTATACCGTCTGTTTCAAACTTCAGCTTCATTCTCTGGGGTTAAAAACAGGATCATCCATTCTTTCTATTCTGTCGAGTATTTTTCTGTCTCCCTTTTGCCTGTCTTGCTTTTTATTCCCGCACGGAATCTATCAATATACTCCTCCATTTTTCCTAATTTTTTCCTGCTCTTTTTCATACCTTTTTTTATTTCACCTTTTAAAATCATTTCCTTCTGCAGTATGAAAGAAGAAAAATTTCCGTCATATTTATATAATTTCTATTTTCTATCTCGTATATTTTATTACATACATTATCAAGAAAAAAATCCTGTCATGCGAAACAAGAAGAAATGCCTTGTTATACCTTTTCAGATAGTCCTCCAGCCATTCTATAGAAACAAGATCCAGATGGTTTGTAGGCTCATCAAGTATAAGCAGATCCGGTTCAATCAGAAGAAGTTTTTGCTAATGACACTCTTGTACGTTCTCCACCGCTTAAATCCTTCAGATAAAGATTATAGTATTCATCTGTCAATTCAAGCCCTGTAAGTATCTGCTTTATCTTATACTCTATTTCATAACCGTTTTTTCGCTTCATAAAGGAGGACAACTCTGCAGATTGGTTTATAAGATTTTCCAGTTCTTCCCCTTCAGCAGTTCCCAGAAGCATATTCACCTTCTGTAATTTATTCCATATTTCCCTCTCTTCAGAAAAACAGACATCATTTCCTCATATATTGTATTTCTTTCATCTGAAAATTCATGATTCTGGGATAAATATCCTATCCTCATTGATGGACTTTTTATTATTTCTCCTATTTCATTGGGATTATTTTCAGCTCCGTCAACTCTTTCTTTTCCAAGCAGCATTCTTATAATGGTAGATTTTCCGACACCGTTAAGTCCCACAAGTCCTATTTTATCCTTTTCTTCTATGGAAAAACTTATGTCCTTCAGTATAAAATCTCCTGCAAACTGCTTGTATACCTTATTAAACTGTACTAAACTCATTTTATCTCCTCTAGTTTTTTGTTGCCATGACAGCGTCAATTGCAAGAATCAATGCCATTATGGAAATTTCATGCTTTTCATCTTCTATATCAAGCATATATGAATCTCCCCATGTCATCCATTCCTTATGTATGCTTGCAATCTGATTTCCGCTGTCCATGTCTGTTATATTATATTCATGTGCCCACAAATCTCCATTTGTTACCCAGTTTTTTCCTACTATTTCATATTTTGGTTTCAGGAAACTGAATTTTTTATGAATTTCGGCAATTTTTTCTCCCTTTACATATACAAAAAATTTAGGCATAAGATTCATCAGCTTCTGTTCTATATATGCAACTTCCTCTTTCTCCATATTATATATATAAAATTTTTACCAAGTGAAAGTAACTTTCCTTCAACAAAGTACTTGTCATTTCCGCTTCATCCTTTACTGTAAATTTATCCTTGATTGTAAATACCTTCTGCTTAATATAAAGTTTCATAATACTTTTTTCTCCCTTCAGTTCTCCATTTATATTTAATCTATTAAAACCTTTTTATTAAAAATATTTCCTGTCGTTACCTATTTCCCATGTGATGACAGTTCGCTTACCAATGTTGAGCCTAGAATAAGTGCTCCTCAATAATTGTAAATATATCAGGTTTTTTTCCCTTTAAAACTATTATTGAAAGAAAAAAATAGCAACAATTGGGTCTATATAGCTAAAAATAGCTATTGTATGTGCCTTAAGCTCCTTTATCCCTGAAAAATAAAGTCCATATGTTATTCCTGTATTTACAATCCCTACAACTCCCAGCAATATAATTGTCATAAAACTGAAAGTCAGTTTTCCCACATCCTGAGTCAGGAATGTATAGGGTGCCAGTACCATTACCGCCATTCCCAGCTGCATGATAGTCATTGCATAGGAAGATATCTGTTTCAGATGTTTATTCAGAATAACCACTGTTGCATATATTGCCGCGGCTCCTATCCCGAACATTATCCCTGTCATCTGAAGATTTTCCAGTCCCCCTTTTTTAAGGACTCCCGAGACAAAAATCATTCCCACAAGAGCTACCACTACACATACTGCCTGTTTTAATGACAATTTTTCCTTCAGTACAAATGGAGATACAATAATGACAAAAACAGGTGCCAGATAATAACATAAAGTCGCTATTGCAACCGTTGTATGATGATATGCTTCAAATAGGAAAATCCAGTGTATTCCGATAAGCATTCCTGATAGACATAAAATTATCAGATTATTTTTTATCTCTATCAAATGAAATCTTTATTTTTCTTAATTCTCGTAAAAATTATCAGAAACAATGTACCGATAATTCCCCTTGCAAGTGCTATTACACTTGATGGCAGCGGAATATTCCTTTACAAATATTCCAATTGTTCCAAAAATAAACATTGCAGCCATAAGCCTTATCTTGGCATTTTTCTCATTTTGTCCATTATTCTGTCTTTCCATGATGATGTCCTTTCATATTCTATCTTCCTTTGTTTTTTCATTTCACAAAGTTATTATATAATATTTTTTTATAGTATCTTTTCCACCCCCATATATATTATAGAGCCGTTTTTTAATTTGATGCTAAATATTCAATTCCTAAATTTTTCTTCTGCTGTTCCATGCCTTTCTGGTGATACAGTTAAAAATTATTATTTCCATATTATTTCTCCATTATTATTTCTGTCTTAAAAAAATCTTTCTTGAAACTCTACAAGAGCTTTTATTTGATCAATTGAATATTTTTTTATCCTCTGCAGTAACAATTAATTTATTTTCTATATCATCTACTCTGTAAATTATCGCCCGACATACTCCTTCAAATTCTTCTAATGGATCAAACTCCCTAAAATATAAACATCTATTTCTTCACCGTCTTCACTTTCAGTATTAGGAATATAACCATAATTTAAAGAATAAATATACTCGTATTCCGGATGTTTATCTCCTAATTTTCTATCTACTTTCACTTTTTATTTTTGATTTAGATAATTTTTTTATAATTTAATAACTTCCTTTTTATTATTTCAATAATTCGATTTATTGAAGAAAAATTTTCAAAAAAATTAAATCTTCATCATCAAATTTTTATTTTTATAACTTTCTTCTAAATCTACTATTAATCTTATAAATTCTAATGAATCTACTATAATATTTTTCTTCCTCATCTTTTATTTTGTTTTTTCAGTATTTTTTTAATATATTCTTTTCATTTCATTTATACCTTTCTTTTAATTTTTGCCAGTGACCGTTCTTTCAAATCTTTTTATAATTTCTATTTTTGTCTGGTATCTTGTAACTAGAAAAATTTAATTTTTAAATCATTTAAAACTCTATCTTTTCTTATATTATTTCCATCTCCCTTCTATTATTAATATTAATTCTTTTTAATTAATAAAGAATTTAAATGATACTTATCTTTTAAATAACTTTCAATTTCTTCTGGACACATTTGAAATCCTCTATTTTTTTATAATATTATTTTTTTCTTCCTAATAATATCAAATCTTTCTTTTCATTAAAATAACCTATATCTCCTGTCTTTAACCATTTTTTTCTCAAATAATATATTTCTTCTATTCCAATTGTCCCAAAAATAAACATCGCTGCCATAAGCCTTATCTTTGGCACTTTTTTCATTTTGCTCATTTTTCTGACTGTCCATTTTGATGTCCTTTTCAAGTTCTTTCTTCCCTTATGTTTTTATCTTCTGCAAAGTTATTATATAATATTTTTCATGTAATATTTCAATTTTTAATTTTATTTTTCCAAATAAGCTGTTAAATAAAAAAATGAGACTACTCTTTATTTTTCATCTTTAAAGTATTCTCATTTTACTTATCTATTTGTTTCCACCAAATAATTTTCCAACCATCCCCATTATATCGTCCATTACATTTCCATCTTTATTTGCATCCAGAAGATTTGTAACAACATCCATAATTCCTGATGCTCCTGCTTCTGAGCCAAAATTTGATGCAAGCATGGAAGTAAGGTTTCCTATTCCTTCTGCATCCAAATTATTTTGCTTTTTTTGCTGTCCCAGCATTCCCATAAGAACCGGTGCAAGCATCTGCAACATTTTCATGCTTCCATTTGTATCAAGCCCACTCGACTGTGAAACTGCATTTGCAACATTTGATGTCTGGCTTCCAAATAAATGATTTAATATCCCTGCTCCATCTTTTAAATCAGGATTACTTAAATATCCTGACAAATTATTAAGAATCGAACCGTCGTGCTTTGTTTCCAGTGCATTATTTAATTCCTGAGCACCTTTTTCTGTTCCTGTATTTTTACTCAATGCTGTCAGCATTGCCGGTAATGCAGCCATTACTCCATTTTTTACCTGGCCTTCATTTCCTCCAACCTGTTCTGCAAGCTGACCTAAATCCTGCCCTTGCAGCAGGCCTAATAATGCTTCTAAATTCATATTTCATCCTTTCCGTCTAATTTTATTATATTACTGTGCAGAAAATATAAGTGCTCCTGTTTTTTCTATCTTAACAGAATATGTAATACCATTTTTATATTTTGCAGAATTTGAGCTTTATCTTCCTTTATATCAGATAAAAAGCCCTGCATATATTGCCCTTTGCTTCATCTTCTACTATTCTTTTTATCTGAAACTTCAATCAAATTTACAACCATATCTTCAATCATGGCAAGATCCGAGTTATTTACAACTCCAACCTTTAATACAAGGCCTTTTTATATCTATTCCCTGATAGGATATTGTATAATTACTGTCTGCTTTTTGAAGGAATTTCAGCCATATAAAAATTCTGATTTTCATATTTCAGATTTTTCAAATTTATCAAGTTTAATTTTATTTTCTTTAGAAATTATTTCAAAATCACTTATTACTCTCTCTATTGACTTATCTTTAAAAAGTTGACCAGCTGATCCTCAGACTGTTCTGTATTACTTTTTATTTTTCTACGTTACTTCCTTTGTTTTCTTTTTTCCGCACGAAAGAAGAATCAACATTAAAAAAACGCTATAAGCCATTTTTTTGCTTTTCATTTTACCACCCATCCGTTTTATCTATATTTGTAGTGTAATTATACTATATTAAAACAAAAAGAAAGATTATTTTTCATATGATTTTTTTCTTATAATTGACTATAAACCGAAAAATAAATTCAGCATAGTTATCCTTTAAAATCTATCTTTTTCTTTATATGATGTTCTATTATAAGACTTCTTCCGTTTTCTAATTCTGATATTTATATAATAAAAAGACTATTAAAAAGTAAATTTTCTCATTCTTTCAATAGTCCATAAAATTTTATTTTTCTATTCTTGTATAAGGCATTAAAGCTATTTGTCTTGATCTCTTTATAGCTTTTTGCTATTTTTTTCTTTAATTTTTAGCTTCCAGACCTGTTACTCTTGCTGGCGAAAATCTTACCTTTATCATTCATAAAAATTTTTTCAATAAATCTACATTTTTATAATTTATATCTTCTACTTTAAATTTTACTTTTGGTCTTCTTTTTCTTCTTTTTAAATTCAGTAGCCGGTTTCATACCGTTGTCACCTCCTGTTTTTTCCTGATTAAAATGGAAAATCATCATCATCCATTATTTCGTCATTGTCGTTATTATTATTATTTGCAAATGAGTTTTCAGATTTTTTTGGCTGCGTATAAGAACTTTGTCCTCCTGTAGAATTTACAGTATCTACAAACTCGAAACTTGTCTACAATTACTTCTGTTGACCATCTTGTTTCACCATTTTTTTCATAACTGTTGACACTTAATCTTCCCTGAAGAGCGATTCTTCTACCTTTTCTCAGGTACTCAGCTATTGTCTCAGCAGTTTTTCCCCAGGCAGTACAGTTAATAAAAATCTGCTTCCTCTCTATTAAATTCTCTACTTACAGCTACAGTAAATTTACTGAAAGCCTTTTCCTGATTGTAAGTAACTCATTTCAGGATCTCTTGTTAATCTTCCCATTAATGTAACATGGTTCATAATTTTACCCCTCGAAAAATTTTTAATTTATTATAAATTAAATTATAACCCCGTCTATTTATGATTAGTCATTTTTAACTATCATATTTTTAATATTGATTCTGTAATGTTTAATTTAGCTTCTACTTCAGTTAATCCTGTTCCATCCATTTGGAATAAAGTAAGAACATAGTACCCATTTTTCTTTTTCTTTATAGGATAAGCTAATTTTCTTTTCTCCCCAAACTTCTGTTTTTAATTTCTACAGCTCCTGCTTTAGCTAAAGTATCTTCAACTAATTTTACTCCAGCTTGTTTTTTTCTTCATCAGTTAACTGTGTGAAAGTATAAACATAATTTCGTAATTTCTCATTTCTTTCTCCTTTCCTTCGGCTTTTTAGCCCCTATCTAAAATAGAGCAGGTCTTTTTATTTTATCAAAAATATTGAATAAAATCAAGATAATATTTTATTCACCATATGTGAATTTAAATTTTTGCTTATTTTTTACCTTTTTCTATATTTTTTTATTCTAAATTCTGCTCAAAGAATGACGGTACAATGTACTCTCCCTGTCCTGATCTCTTTTTATCTTCATGATTTGTTTCTGCTTTTCCTACATTTTCAGGTTCATTGTTATTCTGTCCATCATTATTTTCAGAAGTCTCTTCTTTTTCTAACTTTTTCCTTTTGGAGCTTCATTTTTCCTGAAAAATCTGTTGCTATCAATGATACTCTGAAATATCCTTTAGGGTTTGTCAAAAATTAGCCTGACTTTCTTCTGTCTCATTTTTCATCTTTTTCAAGTATTGCTCCCCAGATAAGAGTTGCTTCTGCATTTCCTGTTTTCTTATATATTGTTTCTGATACTTCTGTTACTTCATCAAGTCCCATATCTTCACCAGATGTTATATTTAACAATATTTTTCTTGCACCTTCTATTGACTTTTTCAAGCAATGGACTGTTTTAAAGCCTGCTCTGTTGCAGCCTTCGCTCTTCCATCTCCACTTGCTTCCCCAAATCCAAGCATTGCAATTCCTGAATCTTTCATTACTGTCTTTACATCAGCAAAGTCAAGGTTTACAAACCCCTGTTTTGTTATAAGGTCTGATATTCCTTTTATCCCTATTCTCAAAACATTATTTGCTTCCTTAAAGGCATTTTTCAGTGAAATATTTATTTTTTTGGTAATTTATACAACTGCTGGTTAGGTATCACAATTAGAGTGTCTACAAATTTCTTCAGATTTTCTACTCCTTCATCAGCATTCTTTCTTTTAAAAGGCCCTTCAAAATCAAAAGGTTTAGTAACTACAGCTACAGTAAGTATTCCCATACTCTTTAGCTATTTCAGCAACAACTGGAGATGCACCTGTTCCTGTTCCTCCACCCATTCCTGCTGTGATAAATAACATATCTGTTCCTTCCAGAACCTGTTTTTATTTTTTTCTTCTGATTCTTTTGCAGCAATACGTCCCTTTTCAGGTATAGCTCCTGCACCTGTTCCTTTTCCTAACAATACTTTTGTCTGAGTTTTAGATCTGTTCAAGTCCTGCAGGTCTGTATTTATAGCTATGAAATTCTACTCCTGTAATTCCGCTTTCCAGCATATCATTTACTGCATTGCCTCCAGCTCCACCTACTCCTACTACCTTCAGCTGTGCAACGTTAGATGTTATTTCTTCCATTTCTTCTAATATATTGGTATTGTTAAAAGAATTCTCCATTCTGTTATCCTCCTGAATTATTTTACATTAAAATATTTAAATCTTATATCTATGTACTGGATTGCCTGATCGCTCTTTTATTTTTTTGTAGGATTTATATATTTCATCATACTTTTTCATTTACTAATGTATCTGTTATAATCTTTCACTCCATCTATAAGTACTAATTCATACTTATTTTTCCTTCTGATCATCTGATTTTTATTTCTGATATCATATCATACAAATCTTTATTTTTTTATTTTTAGAAAGTATAATTTTTCATATCCTTCTTTGATTCTTCATTTTTATAAGTTACAGTTGGTATCCCTTGAAGTTTCACTTCATTCATATATCCAAACAGGTTTAAGTCACTGTCAGCTAAAAATTTATCACTTCCATTGTCTGCATATACGTAAAGTTTCCGTTCCTCTATATTTATCTTAAGCTTACTTGGAAATATCTTCTGAATTGTGACACTTTTTACTCTTGCATCTTCCTTTTATCATTTTTCCAGTTTTTTTGTATCAATATAGACGATGTTCTCACCTTTCAGCTTCTCAAGTTTACTTACAATATCTCTTTTCAGCAGTGCGTTATCTCCAGTGACTGGAATTTCCCTAATTTTTGAAAATAATCAGTCTGGATAAACCACTTACCAAAATAAATCCCACTTATTATTAAACCGAATACAGCCAAAGTTTTTTTATTGTTTTTCATAATTTACTCCACAACATTATTTTTATTATACACTTTTTTTCAACATTATTCAATTACTTTTATAAAAAAATAATTAATTTTTATAAAATTTATTTTTTGGTTTAATTATTTTTTTCAAAATAATTATTTCTGTTTCAGATTAATATTAAATTTTTCAGAAACTACTTTTTACATGGGCTATAACTTCATTACATCAGAAAATTTAGCATTTCCCAGATTAATTATGAAGTTAGGATGTTTAAAAAGCAACCTGTGCATCACCCACTCTGTATTCTTTCAGCCCTGCATCAGATATAAGCTGTGCTGCAAAAAGTTCCTTCAGGATTTTTAAATGTACTTCCCAAGTTTGGATAATCAAGCGGATGCTTAGTTTCCTCTGATTTCTCTTATCTTCTGCACATTCCTTGTCAAAACCTCTTTTAAATTTAAATAATGCAGAAACTACAATCCATTTTTTCTTTGATTTCTGTAGTTCTATATTTAAATGTCAGTTCTGATTTTTTTAATTTTCTAATTTCCCTTCAGAATCACATATTTCAACTTCTTCAATACAGTCAAAAAAATTTCAGTACCGTAGGCCCCTCCATTCATATTTACAAGTCCTCCCACTGAACCAGGGAATTCCTGTTATATTTTTCCAGCCCTGTATAGTCATTTTTTCCATGTAGTCTATCAGATCATCAAGATCAAGACCTGCTTCCACTCTGACTAAATCATATTCATCTGTTTTTCCTCAACTGTTATATTTTTGAAAGTTTTTAAGAGATATAAAACTTATATCCAAGTATCCATCATCAATCAGAGTATTTGTTCCATTTCCTAAAAATATACTCTGTCCCTTGTGGATAAAACTTCCTTAAATTCATTTCTATCTTCGATAAATATTAATTCCTTGGCTGTCCCTCCGACTTTCATGTGAATATTCTTTCATTTCAACGTCTTTAAGAATTCTCATTTAACTAAAATCTCCCTTTATTTTAATCTGTCTATTATATCATGGGCCAATTTTGAAATACTTCCTGCTCCCATGAATATATATGTATCATCAGTTTCCCTGTTATTTCTTATCATTTCTTCTATTTCAGCTTCACTGCATACTCTTGCCCCGTTACCTATTTTTTCAGCAAGAGATTCAGAAGTGACACCATATGTGTTATCTTCACTTGCCGCATAAATTGGTAGTAAAATCAGATTATCAATTCTTCCTAATGCTTTTGCAAAATCATCAAAGAAAAATTTTGTTCTGCTATATCTGTGTGGCTGGAAAATCAATGTTATTTTCCCTTTTTCTGTTTCCTGTGCCGCATCAATAGTTACTTTTATTTCTGTTGGATGATGTGCATAATCATCTATTATTCTTATATTATTATCATAAATTACCTGATATCTTCTATTTGCCCCCTTGAAATTAAGTAATCTTTCCTTAACAGTTTCCATATTACAGTTCATTTCATGTGCAAGATATATAACTGGAAGCGAATTTGAAACATTATGCTCTCCAGGAATGGAAAGTTCAAATTCTCCTAAATTCTTACCATTTTTTTATTACTTCATATTTTTGTATGTCCGTCAATAACTCTTATATTTGTTGCAAATATATGTGCATCTTCCCTTTTTTACACTGTACCATATTATATTTTTATTTTTTTATGTTAAGTTCAGGTATTTCAGTACAGTCTTTACAAAGAAGAGCTAATTTTTCAGTACTGTCAATAAATTTTTCAAAAGATCTCTTTATATTTTCATAAGTTCCATGATGTTCAAGATGATCCGGCTCCACATTTGTAACAACAGAATACTTAGGCTTTTATATACAGAAATGAGTTATCACTTTCATCTGCTTCAGCGATAAAATATTCTGAATTTCCTATTTTACTGTTACTGTTAATTTCAGGAATTATACCACCAACAACGATAAAAGGATCCTTTTTCCAGAAAAAGCCACGCTCATCATTGAGCTTGTAGTAGTTTTTCCCATGAGTTCCTGCAACGGCAATTCCTTCAAATTTATTCATTATTTCTGCAAGAAGCTGTCCTCTTTTTATCTTTTTTTATATTATTTTTTCCACAACATATTTATATTCAGGATTTGTTTCCCTTATTGCAGTAGAATAGACAAATAAGTCTATTCCTTTATCCTTAACATTTTCCTCAACCTGACCTATATATTTTTAATTCCCATTTCTTCCATTTCCTGAGTTATGGCTTTTCTTTCAAGATCTGAACCTGCCACATTATAACCCTTCCTTTACAAGAATTTTTGCAAGTCCACTCATTCCTATACCGTTTATTCCACTGAAATAAACATTTCTGACATTCGTTAACATCTCTGCCTCTCTTCCTCTATTTTTATATGTTATTATAGTCCCATTTCCTGTATTATTGTATCAGCCGCATTACCTTTTTAAGTTTTCTTATATTTTTCCTTCATAAATTCCAGCATTTCATCCTGTTTTTACAAGAGTCATTGCTTCCTCGACCGCCTTATCCGCAGTTTCATTTGTAAATATCTTTGCTCCGTTCACATATTCCAGAACATCAGCATTTTTCCTTCTGACCAACAAAATCATAAGGAATCAATATTGACGGTTTTTCCAGCTGAATAAGCTCAGAAATAGTTGAAGCTCCTGCCCTGCATATTACTAAATCTGATGCAGACATTATATCTGCAACATTGTTAAAATAAGGTTTAACTACTGAATTACCAAAATTTTTTTCATTCTGTATGTATTTTCTTCAAAATTATCCTTTCCTGTTCCCCAGAATAATTTTTATTTTTTTCATCAGATATTATTTTTTCCCAATTTTTTTATAACTGCTTCATTTATACTTTTTAGCTCCCAGGCTGCCTCCAATTACAAGAATAACCTTTTCATCTTCTCCTATTTCAAGATTTTTTTCTTCTTCATTTTTATCTTTAGTGTAAAATTCTTCTCTTAACGGGTTACCAGTTACAACAAATTTTGTTTTATACTTTTCAGGTATGTGGTTCAGTGTATTTTCAAAAGCTATAAATACTTTTTCTGGCCCATTTGTAAAAATATTTATTTGCCTGACCCATTGTACAGTTCTGTTCCTGTAGATAGTAAGGTATTCTCAATACTATTGCCGCCACAAGAACAGGTATTGTTATATAATTTCCAAAACCCTATTATTTCTGTAGGTTTTTTTCCTTTTTCAATATTCCTATTGTTTTAAATATGGCACCTGCCATTTTTAAAAAGAAATTATGGATCTTAAAGGTAGTACGTCAAGTCCTATAAATTTAAAAGTTTTCATTTGGCACCAGTTCCTTTTTCCATTCTATGCTTTGTTCCAATAAATAATACTTCCGTATTTTTTTCCCTTAATTTTTCTTGCAATAGATAGGGCAGGATATATGTGCCCTCCTGTTCCTCCTGTTGTAAATACTACTTTTTTTCATATTATTTCTCCACTTCTTTCTTTTTTTGTAATTTAAAACTTAAAGCTTCCTGATTTTTCTTCCTGAATTCTTTTCTTTTTCAATCTTTCCTGTTCCTCTTCTGCGTATAATGATTTTATAATGTTATACACTATTCCCAGTGCTGCCATTGTTACAATTGTCGTACTTCCTCCATAACTTAAAAGTGGTAAAGGTATACCGGTTGAAGGTACTATATTTGACACAACAGCTATATTTCCCAGTATTTGGGAAGAAAACATTACAAATATTCCTGTCAGAATATATTTAGCATATCTATCTTTTTTTTCAACTAACGTTATTAAAATTACAGACAGCAGGACAATGTAAATCAGAAGGAGAATTATCGAACCTACAAATCCCATTTCTTCCGCATACCCTGCAAATATATAATCTGTATGAATTTCCGGAAGATAGAAAAACTTCTGCAATCCATTTCCATAAAATTTACCAATAAGTTTTCCGCTTCCTATTGCTATAAGTGATTGCTGTGCCTGATAGTTCAACTCAGGTGATTTAAATCCTATAAACCTTTTCATCCTGTACGGCGTACTCATTATACTTATCATTCCGGCAAATCCTGCCGCTAAGAGCAACGTAAGAAACTGAGCTATGTTCACTCCTGAGACAAATATCATTGCCATACCTATAAAAGCTATCTGAACCGTGCTGCTGAATGCTTTTTCAGCTATAATAAGAACTACATATACCAGTAACGGAATTAACTGTCTCATAAAAAAATTAAATTTTTGAGTGTTTATTTTTCTTTCACAGTAATCTATTATTCCAGCCAGAAATATTATTATTATTAATTTTGCCAGTTCCGACGGCTGCATCCTGAATCCTCCCAATGTAAACCATCTTCTAGCTCCATTTACTTCCTTCGAAAAAGAACCGCTATAAGAAGTGCAGCACCTATTAAATATAAATATCCCTTTATTTTTTTATACCATGTATACTTAAATTTTGATGTTATCCAAAAAGCCAACATTCCAAAACCCAAACCAGATAATCTGCTTCGTTACAAAATAATAATTATTTTTATAGTCCTTATATCCTTTTGGAAAACTTACGCTTGCTATCATGGCGATACTCAGCCCCATTAAAATTATCATTACAATTATAAGGGTTGTTCCTAACATTCTTTTTATTTTTTTCAATTTTTTTCTCCTATTATTATTCATTATTATCATAAAAGCTATTATTATCCCAAAACCTTTACTGTCAGTTCCTTAAAGACGTTTCCCCGATGCTCAAAATTTTTAAACTGACAGAAACTTGATGTTGCCGGCGAAAAATAATACTGTCTGCTCTTTAGAAAAAAATCCATATTTTTTTCTTAAAATAGTCAAAGTATATTTTCTAAAGTTTCCATATTTCTATAATTTTTATACCCCACTTCTTCCATATCCTTTATAAGAAGAGGTGCATTATCTCCTATCAGATAGACACTGTCAACTCTTTCCTTTATTCTTTCAACCAGTTCCTTGTTGGATATTTTTCTTATCATCTCCTCCTAAAATTAATATAATGGAGTTATCAAAAGAATCTATCGCCTTTAATGTTGACTCAACATTAGTTCCTTTTGAATCATTTATAAAAACTGTTTTCCCTTTGATGAAAAAGTTTTCAAGACGATGTTCCAGAGCCTTTGTTGTTTTTAAAAATTCAACCGTTTTTTTCATCAGGTATTCCCAGTATCTTTGCCGCTCCTATTAAAAACAGCATATTTTCAAGATTATGGCTTCCTTTTAATGAAAGTTCCCTAACAGGTAGAAGGGCTTCTGCATATTCATGAATATCTTCATTTTTCACTTCATCCGCTTTTTTTTCAAGATTTTTCATTGTATAGATTATTCCATCCATAACAAATACATTACCCTTTTTTTCTTTGCTTAAATAAATTTTTTTCTGATTTTATATTTTTTCCATAATTCTTTTTCATCATATAACTTCTTAAAAACTTCATCATCCAGATTAATAAGTGCAAAAATCCTGTTCTGTCTGTCTGGAAAAAAATATTGAATTTTGTAATGTAATATTCTTCAACAGAATCATATCTTGCAAGATGATCCGGAGTAAGGTTTATTATTCCAGCTATGTGTGAATGTATCTGCAGGGTTGTTTTTCAAGCTGATAGCTGCTTAATTCCAGAACAATATATTCAAGGTCTTCTTCATCAGCTACAAGCTTTTGCAAAAGAGAATCCTGCATTTCCTGCAAGTCTAACCTTTTTTTCCTGCATATTCCAACAGTTCATACATTTTAGTGGCTGTCGTTGTTTTTACCATTTGTTCCCTGTAAAAGAAATGACCTTTATGTTTTTGTCCATATACTTATATGCCAGATCTATTTCTGAAATTATCTTTATATTTTTTTATCTTTAGCCTTTACAAGTAATTCCACCTTTCCATGGAATTCCAGGACTTTTACGATAAATTCTATCTTTTCCTTATCTAAAAGTTCCATTGCCTCACTTGAAGACATTCCATTTTTTATCATCTACCAGATATACTTCATAACCTTTTTTTCTAATAATTCTTTGGCTCCAAGTCCACTCAGTCCTGCACCAAATACTACCGCCTTTTTCCATTTTTTCTTTTCCTCTTTTTCATTATACAGTCTTTTTCCCCATGATTTAAACTAATCTGAATATTATATGACTTTATTGTTGCGGTTTCTGTCATAATTATAAAGTTTTTTTATATTATAAAATTTACATTCCTATCTTAATTTCAATATTACAAATGTCAGAAGACACGTCATAATAGTTACAATCCAGAATCTGATAGTAACTTTTGTTTCAGGTATTCCCAGCATTTCAAAATGGTGATGTATCGGTGCCATTCTGAATACTCTCTTTTTAAATGTTTTATAGTGCCAAACCTGTATCATTACTGAAAGTGCTTCCATGATAAATATAAATCCTGCTATCGGCAGTAACAGTTCCTGTTTCAGGAATATAACTATTATTCCCAATATTCCACCTAATGTAAGAGATCCTGTATCTCCCATGAACATTTGTGCAGGATAGAAATTATACCATAAAAATCCAATTAACGCTCCAATAACTGAAGCAAGATACACGGTAATTTCAGCACTTTCCCTTACATAATACAAATTTAAGTATTTTTGCATATTCATAATGCCCTGTCAAGTAAGTTATTATAAGTAATGTAACACTTACTACTATAATCGGTCCACTTACAAGTCCATCAAGACCGTCTGTAAGATTTACTGCATTTGAAGATCCTATTATAACAAAAAGCATAAATACAAAGAATAATACCGGTGTTATATATAGGAATGATCCTTTTATAAGAGGGTTTACTATTGAAAAAAATCCAATGTCTTATTTATTACTCCCATACTTACAGATAAATGCAAAAAGTAAGTCCTGTAATTATAAACTGTCCTAATATTTTTTTCTTTCCTGAAAGTCCATTCTTATGTTTCGTAAGTTTCAAATAATCGTCATAAAATCCTATTGTAGTAAACAAAATTGTTATAATAAACAGAAAAATAATAAATTTATTTGTAAAATTACCTGCTATCAGTGTAGAAAAAAATTATTGCACCTATTATTAAAAGACCTCCCATCGTTGGCGTTCCAGATTTACTGAAATGTGACTGGGGTCCTTCTTCCCTTGCAGTATCTCCCATATTTTTTTCTTCTTCAGCCATTTAATAAAAGGCTTTCCAAAAATAAGCATAAATACAAATGCTATTATAAAAAGCTATTGAAGCTCTTATTGTTATTGACTTAAATATTCTTAAAAACTCCCCAATTATTTATAAATAATGATTGTAATAAATATAACATCTCATCTTGTGTGATAATCTAAATTTGTCTACGATTCCACATAGCTCCTTTTCCATAGTTTATTTAATAATTATATATTTCTATTCCATAACCTCTTCCAGTTTCATTCCTCTTGAAGCCTTTAATCAATACTACCTTTTTCCTCTTTTATTCCCTTCCAGTTTTTTTCCTTTATCTGTTCTTTACTTTCAAAAATATTCTGTTTCAATTTTTTAATATTTTTCATTATTAGAATTTTTCCCTTATTCTGTCATATAGAAATCTCATTCTTGGACCATATAGATAAAGTCTATTTAAATTAGTATTTACTATTACATCAAAAATTGAAGCATGTAATTCCCCTTCCTGCTCACCAAGTTCAAAGCATATCACCGATTACTGCTATTTTTTTCCCTGTCATTGTATATTTTTTTGAAAATGTCTCTAAAGATTTCTTCATAGACATAGGACTTGCATTATATGCATCATTTATATATGTTGTTTTCCCTTTTGTAATAATTTGAAATCTCATATTTGTTAAAACTATATCTTTTACAGCTTTTTCTATTTCTTCATCTCCTAAAGCCATCTCTTTTTGCTACAGAAACAGCTATAGTTAAATTTAAAAATATTATGTTCTCCTAATACATTCGTATTATAAAACTTATGAGTCCATTTTTACAGTTTTCATCAAAATATTTCCAACGTAAACTTTGTCTCAACTTCATTGAAATCAATATCTCCATAATAAAAATCATTATTTGATTTCAACTGACTTCTTAATATTTTTCCATATAATTTTTATCATTTCCCATATTTAAAATTTTTTTACTGTTTTTAATCCTTTTTTTCCTTCAGACTATTTTCATCAATATCCTTAAGATATTCATCATCGCCATTTATAACTAATGTTTCCTTTGTATGAGGAATTATTTCTGTTTTTGCCTTAAATACATTTTTCTTTGTTTTTCAGAAACTCCAAATGAGATTCTCCAATATTTGTTATTACACTTATATCAGGTGAAGAAATTTTTTTCCAAGAAGGTCTATTTCTCCAAAACCGCTCATACCCATTTCAAGTATAATAAAATCATCACCTTTTTTTCCGCACGCAACAAAGTGAAGGGTAATCCAATATGGTTATTATAATTCCCTTCTGTTTTTTTACCTTTATATTTTTACAGATAAAAGATGATATATCATATCCTTTCACTGTTGTTTTTCCATTACTTCCTGTTATTCCAATTACCTTTAAATTGAGATTTTTACGCCACTTTTCTGCAAATTCCTGTAAAAATTCTACACTAGTCATTTTACATAAAAAGCTTTTTCTTTTAAACTTTTCTTCAATTTGAATATCTTTATCATCGTAAACTACATATGCCCCTTTTTCAAGAGCTTCCCCGCAAACTTATTTCCCCCTCTTATTGCTACAAACAAATCATCTTTTTTTCAACTTCTTTTAGAATTCATTATAATTCTTTTTATATCTATAAATTTTTTTATCATATTCACACTTTACAATTTCACAAAATATGTCTTTCCTATCCATAAATTATCTCCAATAAATACATTGTTATATTATAAGATTATAACATTTGAAATTCTTTTTTTCAATATATTTGGAATATTTTTTATAAAAATTTTTGAACTACTCGGAAGAACTTATCCAAATAACAATATTCATATTTAAATATCAATACATTCTTAACTAATCTTACTTATCTTATCACACATATATCTAAGCAATAAATTATTTTTTTCATTAATAAATCTGCAAATTCATTAATATTTTCTACAACCAAGGAGTCCAGACCATAATCTGCTAATTTAGAAATATTTTTCCAGACCATATCCTGTTTTAACCATTACCGTCTTAAATCCTAATTTTTTTCAGCAGGAATTAAATCTGTTATTCTATCCCCCACCATAAAGGATTTTCCCTACATCAATAGAAAATTCATTTATTGCCTTTAAAAAGTTCCCTACATTTGGTTTTCTACACTCACATTCTTTACGGTATATCCCTTCCCCTTCAGGATGATGTGGACAGTAATATGTTTTTCTATCTCTATTCCTTTATTTTTAAATCATCCATAATAAACTTTTTCCAGCTTCAGGTAATCTTTTTCCGTATAATATCCCTTTGCAACGCCCGCCTGATTTGTTATAATCAGAAACCTATACCCTAACTTTTTTTCAACTTTTTTTAAACCTTCAATTACACCAGTTTCATATTCAAAATCCTCAATCTTGTAAAGATAAGATTTTTCAATATTAATTACTCCATCCCTATCAAATAACACAAATTTATCATTTTTCATAAAAACACCTATCATAATATAAAATTTTAAATCTAAATATCCTTGATTATATGTGAATACACAGCATATAAATTATCAGATTAATTCTTTTCCTCCACTAACAATTATCCAGATAATATGTATATTCTATTAATTCATCTTTTCTTTTTCCTTTTTATTTTAATAGAAAAAAATAAAAGCCATAATCAAAAACTGTACATCTCCAGAATAAATATCAGAACCACATTCATAACTTTCTCTTAATACAAACTTATCATCAATAAATACAAATTCCAAAATTCTCTCATATCTATTATTTCTAAAATGATAGAAAACTAATTTATTTTTTTATTCATGTACCACATTTTTCTATCTTTTAAGAATAAAATTTCTATCTTCATCATAATAATTTTTCAATAAAAATCTCATCATAATAATAAATTTTATATCCATCAGAAAATATTTCTGTAACTACTTTTGTATTTCCTATTCCTTTATAGTTCCAATCCATTTCAGAATTTTTCCAAACTTCTGGATTTAAAAGAAAACTTTTTCATTCCCTTTCAATATCTCAAAAAAATATAAAGTATCGTATATTCATGTCTATCCTATTCTCATTTAATCATTATCTAAATTTTCCAATTTAAAACATTATAAATTAATTTAAATCTACCTACATATTCAGTATATCAAAAAAAGGTATTAAAATAAAGATAATAATAAAAAGAGTGATGACCACTCCAGATTAACATTAAATATCAAACTTTTAAAAACAAAAAAAGTTTGGCGACGACCGATTTTTCCTGGAACTTAATCCAAGTATCTTAGGCGCAGGCAGACTTAACTTCCGGGTTCGGAATGTGACCGGGTGTATCCCTGCCGCTATAATCACCAAACATTCTTCTATTGCCATTTCAAAACAAAAGGGCAATAGAAATAAATAGTATATGTAAAAGAGTTTTGAAGTAAGCCTACGCATTATTAGTACCGGTCAGCTGAACATGTCGCCATGCTTTGCACCCCCAGCCTATCACCGCCTGTTCTCGGCGGATGCTTGAAAAGAACATTCATCTCAGGGTGGGCTTCCCGCTTAGATAGCTTTCAGCGGTTATCCCTTCCGGACGTGACTACCCGGCCGTGCCACTGGCGTGACAACCGGTACATCATTGGTCCGTCCATCCCGGTCCTCTCGTACTAAGGACAGATCCCTTCAATATTCTGACGCCTGCAGTGGATAGGGACCGAACTGTCTCACGACGTTCTGAACCCAGCTCGCGTGCCTCTTTAATGGGCGAACAGCCCAACCCTTGGGACCTTCTCCAGCCCCAGGATGAGACGAGCCGACATCAGGTGCCAAACACTTCCGTCGATATGGACTCTTGGGAAGTATCAGCCTGTTATCCCCAGGGGTAGCTTTTTATCCGTTGAGCGACGGCCTTTCCATTCAGCACCGCCGGATCACTAACTCCCACTTTCGTGCCTGCTCGACCCGTCAGTCTCGCAGTCAAGCTCCCTTTTGCGTTTGCACTCTACGGCTGATTTCCATCCAGCCTGAGGGAACCTTTGAACGCCTCCGTTACTCTTTTGAGGCGACCGCCCCAGTCAAACTGCCCACCTAGCACTGTCTCCCATCTTATGAGATTAGAATCCCAACAATGCGTGGCTGGTATTCCAACAGCGGCTCCAATACAGCTGACGCCATATCTTCATAGCCTCCCAGCTATCCTATACACACATTGCCGAAACCCAATGCCAGGCTGCAGTAAAGCTCCACGGGGTCTTTCCGTCCTACTGCAGGTAACCGGTATCTTCACCGGCATTACAACTTCACCAGGTCTCCGGCCAAGACAGCTCCCAAATCATTTCACCATTCGTGCAGGGTCGGAACTTACCCGACAAGGAATTTCGCTACCTTAGGGACCGTTATAGTTACGGCCGCCGTTCACCGGGGCTTCAATTCGGATCTCTCAATCCTCCTCTTAACCTTCCGGCACTGGGCAGGTGTCAGCCCATATACGTCGCCTTCCGGCTTAGCATAGACCTGTGTTTTTGGTAAACAGTTGCTTGGGACTCTTCACTGCGGCCCGTTTCCCCTCCGGGTGTCTCCCCCTTCAGGTACCACGGGCACCCCTTCTCCCTAAGTTACAGGGGCCATTTTGCAGAGTTCCTTAGCCAGAGTTATCCTGTCGGCCTAAGTTTCTCACTCTGTCCACCTGTGTCGGTTTACAGTACGGGCGCTGCTTCCCTAAATAGAAGTTTTTCCCGGCAGTGTAGGATCTGCGGCTTATACCCTAAGGTACTTACCCGTCAGGCCTCACGTTTAAACATACGGATTTGCCTATATGTCCACGCTTCACCCTTAGAAAGGCTATTCCGTCAGCCTTCCCGCATACCTTCCTGCGTCACTCCATCTCTCAGTCAGTACACAGCGGTACAGGAATATTAACCTGTTTTCCATTCGCCTTCGCAGCTCTGCTTATGCTTAGGGTCCCGACTCCCCAGGGCGGACAAACCTTCCCTGGAAACCTTGGACTTCCGGCCGGAGGGATTCTCGCCCTCCTTCTCGCTACTCATTCCTGCATTCTCACTTCTGATACCTCCAGCATCCCTTTCAGGACACCTTCTACAGCCTACAGAACGCTCTCCTACCAAACGTGCCTAGCACGCTTCCGCGGCTTCGGTTCATGTCTTAGCCCCGTTATATCTTCGGCGCAGATACTCTCGACCAGTGAGCTATTACGCACTCTTTCAAGGTATGGCTGCTTCTAAGCCAACCTCCTGGTTGTCTGTGAATATCCACCTCCTTTCCCACTTAGACATGATTTGGGACCTTAGCCGGCGGTCCGGGCTGTTCCCCTCTCGTCCACGGACCTTGTCATCCGTAGACTCACTCCCGGTAAACAATATACGGTATTCGCAGTTTGCTTGACTTCGGTAAGCTATACGCCCCCTAGGGACCACAGTGCTCTACCCCCGCATATCTTCAACCGAGGCTGCACCTAAATGCATTTCCGGAAGAACGAGCTATCTCCTAGTTCGATTGGCTTTTCACCCCTAGACCTATCTCATCTCCCAACTTTTCAACGGCGGTGAGTTCGGCCCTCCACTGAGTCTTACCTCAGCTTCAGCCTGGACAGGCCCTAGATCACTAGGTTTCGCGTCTGTGACATGCGACTCTCGCCCTATTAAGACTCGGTTTCCCTTCGGCTCCGCTTTTACTTAACCTCGCCACACATCATAACTCGCAGGATGATTAACCAAAATCCACGCAGTCACCCATATGGGCTCCTACCGCTTGTAAGCACACGGTTTCAAATTCTCTTTCACTCCCTTGCTCAGGTTCTTTTCACCTTTCCCTCACGGTACTCTCCTCTATCGGTCGGCGGAAGTATTTAGCCTTACGTGATATGGTCCACGCTGATTCACACCGGATTCCTCGTGTCCGATGCTACTCGGGATTTCATACAAGCTGTCATGACTTTTACGCTCTACAGGACTCTCACCTCCTACGGTCCGGCTTTTCCAGCCGCGTTCCGCTTACATCATAATCAACTCGACCTTATGGCGTCAGTCCAGTATGTTCCCTCTACCCCGTATATGCAACGCCGCCAGCTTTAACACTTATACGGTTTAGGGCTCCTCCCCGTTCGCTCGCCGCTACTCAGGGAATCGTTTTTACTTTCTTCTCCTCCGGCTACTTAGATGTTTCAGTTCGCCGGCTTACTCTCTCGCGCATACCCTCCAGGTATGCAGGTTCTCCCATTCGGATATCCCGGCATCACAGGTCCTGTGCACCTCCTCCGGGCTTTTCGCAGCTTAGCACGTCCTTCTTCGGCTCCCGCCGCCTAGGCATCCTCCGTGTGCCCTTACTCAGCTTCTCTTCTTCAACTTAAGTTTCCTTCAGTTGTAACTCTTTACCTACTATTCATTTCCCATTGTCCTTTTTCCCCAACAATTTCAAACATACTAGAGGAAGATTTGACTCGCATCCGTCTCTCCCTAGAAAGGAGGTGATCCATCCGCACCTTCCGGTACGGATACCTTGTTACGACTTCACCCCAATCACTATCCACACCTTAGGTACCTTCCTCCAAAGTTAGACCAGTAACTTCAGGTGCAGACAACTCTCGTGGTGTGACGGGCGGTGTGTACAAGACCCGAGAACGTATTCACCGCGGCATTGCTGATCCGCGATTACTAGCGATTCCAACTTCATGAAGTCGAGTTGCAGACTTCAATCCGAACTTCGAACTGCTTTCAAGATTCGCTCCGCGTCACCGCCTCGCTCCTCTCTGTACAGCCCATTGTAGCACGTGTGTAGCCCAGATCATAAGGGGCATGATGACTTGACGTCATCCCCACCTTCCTCCTGCTCTTCGCAGGCAGTCTCGCTAGAGTCCCCAACTTAATGATGGTAACTAGCAACAGGGGTTGCGCTCGTTGCGGGACTTAACCCAACATCTCACGACACGAGCTGTCGACAGCCATGCACCACCTGTCTCCGCGTTCCCGAAGGCACCGCCCATCCTCATGGGCGTTCGCGGGATGTCAAGATCTGGTAAGGTTCCTCGCGTTGCGTCGAATTAAACCACATGCTCCACCGCTTGTGCGGGTCCCCGTCAATTCCTTTGAGTTTCAGCCTTGCGGCCGTACTCCCCAGGCGGATTACTTATCGCATTCGCTTCGGCACAGACAGTCTTCCTGCCCACACCCAGTAATCATCGTTTACGGCCGGGACTACCAGGGTATCTAATCCTGTTCGCTCCCCCGGCTTTCGCACTTCAGCGTCAGTTACCGTCAGTGAACTATCTTCATCATCGGCATTCCTGCACATATCTACGAATTTCACCTCTACTCGTGCAGTTCCGTCCACCTCTCCGGTACTCCAGCCTATCAGTTTCAAAGGCAGGCCTGCGGTTGAGCCGCAGGTTTTCACCCCTGACTTGAAAGGCCGCCTGAGATGCCCTTTATGCCCAATAATTCCGGATAACGCTCGCGACATACGTATTACCGCGGCTGCTGGCACGTATTTAGCCGTCGCTTCTTCTGCAGGTACCGTCACTTCCTTCTTCCCTGCTGAAGCACTTTTACAATCGAAAAACCGTCTTCGTGCACACAGAATTGCTGGATCAGGGTTGCCCCCATTGTCCAATATTCCCCACTGCTGCCTCCCGTAGGAGTAAGGGCCGTATCTCAGTCCCCTTGTGGCCGTCCACCCTCTCAGGCCGGCTACCTATCTTCGCCTTGGTGGGCCGTTACCCCTCCAACTAGCTAATAGGACGCAAGGCTCTCCGCAGGCGTCTCCTTTCATCACTAAGCTATGCAGCTAATGACCTTATCCGGTATTATCAGCAGTTTCCTGCTGTTATCCCAGTCCCGCAGGCAAGTTCCTTACGCGTTACTCACCCGTCCGCCATGGTTACCATGGTGCAAGCACCACTTCCCCATCGACTTGCATGTGTTAAGCATTCTGTCAGCGTTCATCCTGAGCCAGGATCAAACTCTTCATTCAACTATTTCTTTTCACCTTTATTTTTTTATCTTATTATTTATCGATGCTTTTCCGTCTTATTCTTCTTCCTCTATTCTATATGTCTTCCATTGTCCTCTCAACCACTCCCGCAGTTGACAAAAATTATTCTATCAAATATTACCCCCTCTTGTCAATAACTTTTTTTCAATTTTTTATAAATAACAGTTATCGTCGATTGAAATATCATTATTTTAAATAGATAGAATGTTGTTAAATAATTTGAATTTTTATAATTACTTTTTTCTACATTTCAATTAATTACTTTTATTGCTTACTATAATGTATAAAAGAAAATAGCTGTCCTAATATTTTTAGAACAGCTACTATATTTAATAACTTTTATTTACTATTTTGCAAGTTCAACAAAAGTATTTCAATGTTCTTACTAATTGAGCTGTGTAAGACATTTCATTGTCATACCAAGAAACTGTTTTAACTAATTGTTTGTCTCCACTTTCGATTACTTTTGTCTGAGTTGCATCAAATAATGATCCGTAGTGAATTCCAACTATATCAGAAGATACTAATGGTTCTTCAGTATATCCGAATGATTCATTTGAAGCTGCTTTCATAGCTGCGTTAACTTCTTCTTTAGTAACTTTTTTACCTAAAACTGAGATTAATTCAGTTAATGATCCTGTAGGAACTGGTACTCTTTGAGCTGCCCCATCAAGTTTTCCTGCTAATTCAGGTATTACTAATCCAATAGCCTTTGCTGCTCCAGTTGTGTTAGGAACTATATTTGCAGCTGCTGCTCTTGCTCTTCTGAAGTCACCTTTTCTATGTGGTGCATCTAATGTATTTTGGTCTCCTGTATAAGCGTGGATAGTTGTCATTGATCCTGCTTCAATTCCAAAGTTATCTTGTAATACTTTAGCCATTGGTGCTAAACAGTTAGTTGTACAAGAAGCTGCTGATAATACAGTTTCTGTTCCATCAAGAATTTCATTGTTTACATTAAATACTACTGTTTTCATATCTCCTGATCCAGGTGCTGATATAACTACTTTTTTAGCTCCTGCTTTAATATGTTTTTCAGCTTTTTCTTTAGAAGTGAAGAATCCTGTACATTCAAGAACTACATCTACTCCTAATTGTCCCCATGGTAAGTTTTCAGGGTCTGCATCTGCAAAAGTTTTGATTTCTTTTCCATTTACTACGAAAGCGTTTTCTTTAACTTCGATTTCCCCATTGAATCTTCCTTGTGCTGTGTCATATTTGAACAGGTGTGCTAACATTGCCGCATCTGTCAAATCGTTAATTGCAACTTCATCAAATTCTGGATCGTTTGCCATTAATCTTAATGCCAATCTTCCTATTCTTCCAAATCCATTAATTGCTACTTTAACTGCCATATTCCTATTACCTCCTAAAAATTTTTATATATTAATAATTAATATATCTTAGTACAAGTTGAGTATATCATAATTCTTCTAACTTTTCAATAGATTTAACACATAAAAAAACTGCATACTGGATTAGACCCAAATTCATACTGGACAAAAAGTATCCATAATCCCGAGATATTTTTCCGGTATTTTTTTCCTGTTAAATCTTTTTAAAAATTTTTATCATAAAGTATACTGATAATGCTAATGTTATAGTTAATATAAGTTGGCCTGCTAGAAGTATTCCTTATTTATATTTAAAAGTCCAAAAAGAACAAGAATGTACTCAATTGCATAAAGCATACACAATATAACCACTGCTTTTTCTCTTCCCCACAGTTTTGCTATATGTCTGTACTCCGTGTTCTTCTTCATCACTCTTTCTAGTTTTTCCTTCCAATTTCCAGGACAATTCCATTTAAATAATTTAATGCAAAAAGAGGAATTAGTCCTATAAAAATATTTTTCCGTATTTTTCTACTGATAAGTACAAAGTTTTCTAAAAAAATGAGACTCCAAAATATATCCTGTTCCTTTTACAATAACTAGAGTAATAAATATCATTATTACAACATGGGAAAGAGCATAGATTAAAATTCTTTTCTGTTAGCCAGTTCTTTATAAAAGAATTCCTTTGTCATTAAAAACATATAAAACCCACACTATAGCATGAAAATAAATTAGTTTTAGGATTTATAACGTATGCAAAAATTATTTGTATTATAATAGTTGCAATTCCAATTTTTCCCCAATGCTTTTAAAGGAAATTATTCCTCTTTGAACAGGTCTGTAAGGCCTATATTTTTAAATCTTCTTCATAATCCTTAAATTCATCTGTAATTCTCAACTGAAAGAAAAAAACATGAATATTATGATAAATAAAGGAATAATTTTATACCAGATTATTGGTACTTTATAATTTCTTTATCCCAAAGTAGTGCACTCTATTTGACTTCTTTTGACAAAATTGGCATTTATAATTTTTTTGAATTATAGAGTAATCCTGTATAAATATATCCTGACAAAGTAAAAATCAGTACAAAAAAACGAATTTTTTTCCTAATGGAAACCGCTCATTCAGATATATTTTTAAAAGTTTTTATATTTTGAATTATTGATTTTTTTGAATTTATATTACTTTCGTTCATTTTTATTTTCTCCTCTTACAATATTATATAGATTTTTACTGACAATAAAAAGTCAATCATGGAAAGTAAATATCCAGTATTATCATCTACATTTGTTTCTTCAAGAAAAATCTTTAATTTTATATCTTAATATTAATTTTTTTCATTATACTGTTCACGCTTTTCAATGCTCATCGCTCTATCCAGAGAATGACTAAACGGACTTCCTGAACTTGCAATGCCTTCTATAATTCCTCCTAAAAAAATCAAAAAAACAGTCCTCTTGCTTTTAGAACGCATATGAGTCTGATACTTTTTCATCGAGATATGACAAGTCTGCCTCACTCTTTTTCTGCTGAAAAGATAAAATCTTTTTCAAAAGCTCTTCTGTCATATAATGAAAATAATTTTAATCCTTCCTGAATTAATTCTTTTGCTTCTGTTTATTCATAAAATTTCCTTTTCTGAATTCTAAATTTCTTTAAAAGTTTTTTCAACTATCTCTTCCAGCTTCTTTATAGTCCGTCTTGCTGTTATGTCTCTTATCCATAGGAATTTCAGTTTCAATTATTTTAAATATTTCAAACTTTTTCTTCAGTTCCATAATTTCAGTATTTTCCAATAAATTTCCTTTATATTTCGGAATTTCTTTCAACAAGAAGATAAAGCTTTTTCATTTTTTTGAAGTCAGTACTGATTTTTTTGAGAATTTCACAAAAGGAAAATGCGGTTTCCACTGCAAAGGGATAGTAAATCTTTTCTCCAATCTGTATTCTCCCTTTAACTCTTCCTAGTAATACTAACTGGCCATTACTGTTAATATACCCCATATCTCCTGTCCTATGCCATTTTTTTCATCAGGATTTTTTGAACGTTTAAATATCCGTTTACTACATTTTCACCCTTTACAAGTATTTCTCCTCTAACTTCTGAATTAATTTCTACGTTGCTATTTTCTTCTGCAAAAATTTCTGTCCAGTTCCTTTTTCCTGTATTTCTTCTATTTTTAAGTTCCAATCCTTCAACTATCTTTCCTGCAGAAGTCCATCTCCATTTTTCATACTTTTAATATCATCTTCTGTTATATCTTCAAAATTCAGCCTTGATATTGGTTCAGCTTCTGAAGCTCCATATAATGCGTTAATCTCAGCATTTATAAATGTTTTTCTGATTTTTCTCCATAAGCCATGGAAAGACAGGTGCTCCCCCTGTGTACACTGTCTGAACATTATTTAGCTGTATCCCATCTTTTTTACAGCACTCGGTAATATTTTCAAAAATTACAGGAGGAAGAATAATATTTTCTATATTATTTTTTTCTTATACACTGTACAATATCCTGAAAATTTGATTCAGAAGGTTTCTGCCAGTTTATGTCAGGGATAAATACTGTTGCTCCTGTTGCCATATGGGAAAGCAAAAATATTGGAAATGACGAATACACCGCTGTTCCTTCCTGAAATTTCAGATTCTTTTCAAGTACATTGTGCTGGCCAATTAAAAATCCATGCGTTCTCATTATAATTTTAGGAAATCCTGTGCTTCCACTCGTAAAACTAATCAGGGCAGGTGTATTTTCATTGATTTCCTTATCCTCCACACTATTTGTAGAGGGATATTGTTTCAGCTTCCTTCATTATTTTCTCATAATTAATTTTTTTCCCAATTTTTCTTATACCTTTTAGAAAAATCCTTTCAAAAGTGTTTTTTCCACTTCCAATTATTCCTTCAGGTGAAATCATTTCACAGCATCTGTTTATATGTTCAATACCTGCATATGGATCGATAAACACAGCCTGAAGGCCCATTTTAAATATTGATGTCAGAATAAGATAAAACTCTATTCCAATAGGAACAAAAACTACAACTTTTATCTCCCTTTCTGAAATTTTTTTCTCCTTTTAAATAGGAAACATATCCTGTCAGATTTATCATCAAACTCCCTGAAGGTAATCTTGCTACCTGTTTTTGCATCTATCAGTGCAGTCCTTTCAGGATATTTATCCTTTAGTTCCTTCATTTTACTTATTATTGTCATATCTCACCTTTCAAAAAAATTCTGATATTTTTATAATTCTTTTATAAATAAGGTATATCTTCTTAATATATTTCCCAGCTGCAGTCCTATATTTTTAGAGATATTACTTTCATGCATCAATGCATATATGACATTTTCATATCCTTCCTTTTCTGCCTCTTCAACAAGAGAGTTTATAAGAATATACCCCATTCCTTTTCCATTATATACAGGAGAAACAGCTATTGTTTTTAAGAATCATTGTCTCTATTTTTCTCTTTATATCCAAGTTCTGTATAATCAGGTATTCCAAATACATATCCAATAAGTTTGTCTTTAAGATAAAGCATTTTTAAAAAGTTTTTACAATTTTATCCTCATAACTCATGTACATCTTTAAAAAAATATTTCCCTCTCCAGTTCAGAATATAAAAAGTTATTTTTAAAGATTCCACCGTCAAATTATAAACATCATTCAGAACTGTAAGTAAATCCTTATCTTCAGCTGATTCCACCCTTATATCCTTATAGTAGGAAAAATTTTTTTCAGCCTTTTCCATTTTTTATTTAAATTTTTTTCTTCCCTCAAATTCATGCCTTCCATTATAGTAGAAATATATCCTGCCAAATGTTTTAAACCCAATTTTTTTCAAATAATGATACATTGTAGTCTTCATTCCACGGTTCAAGTAAAAAAATCTTCTTCCATTTCCTTTTTCAGTTACATATCTGTATGTATTCCATGTAGTCCCGTTTAAAAGGCCCTATTATTGTTTCTATTCCTTCTTTCCTTAAGCTTTTCAAATATTTCATCAAAAATATTTTCTTCATTTTTCCTATATTTTTTTCGATTATATTTACATTTTCCTATATATGATGTCTTTTTCCATTATAGTCCGGCCGGTTATGCCATAAATGTAAACTTCCTGCTGTTTCATTATTTTTCATCGTGCATAACTATTATTTCTGATGGCCGTTCTATCATTATTTTTCTGTATTTCTTCCTGAGAAATATTATTTTCCCTAATATATTCCTGAATTTTTATATCTTTTCATTTTTCATAAATTATCAGCTGCTTTCTGTTAAATTTATTGTGAAACTTATCTAAAATCTAATTTATAATTTCCAATACTTAATATTTCTAATCTAATTCTGAATTTTCTAAAAATTTTTATTAGATTTTCTACTCTTTCATGTTTATATTACCCTCTACCTATAGCATTCCTATCCCAAGCAGCAGCAACGAGTAGAAGAAAACTATCCCGGAAGTTATAAATACTTTTGTTTCTCCGGTAAGTTCCTTTTCCTTTTCAACTATATAATATATTTTTCATAACTGTTTCGTATGTAAATATTCCTGCAAATATTAGAACTATTACTCCTGCCAGCATTTTTAAAAATCTATAATTCCTGATAAAATAATATGATTTATTATAAAGAACATCAGAGCCTTTCCCTATACTTCCCATCAGAAATTTCATCCTGAATGTTTCCCTGTTTATATTTCCTGCATTGTCTCTTATTAAATTTATAATTCCAAAATGCAATGAAAAGGAAAATATATAAATTAGAAATAATTTATCCTTATTCATTACTATACTTAATGCAAGCCATATGGATGTAGTAAAGGCAATAGCCAGAAGACCCTTCAGTGAATCTTTGACCTGGCCTTCAACCTTAGGAGTAATATGGTAATATCCAAGATACATAATAAGAGGTGGTACAAGCCATTTTATTCCTCCCATTATCATGATTATATAAAGAAAGAATAGGCTTGCAGTCTGTGCAGTTCTTGTGAGAGTTGTCTTTTTCCTGTTTAATATTATAATGACAAACAGTATCACCATTACCCAGAATTTGTACATAAGTTCCTGTTCAGTGAGGTAAAGGTTCAGCCTCAGAAACATATATACAAAGAACGGTACAAAAAGATTGTCCAGACCATTCCATGAAATTACTTCAAGAATCATTGTAAGAATGCTTAACAATAGGAAACTAGTACAATATTTATATTCCCGATATCACTGAAAAAAATAGAAAAAAATTTATACATATGAAGTATGTTGTAAGAAAAAAATGCTGCTGAACCTTCTATTGATTTTCGTACCAAATCCCGTATTAAATTTATACTTGCTATAAAACTCACCTATAAGAGCCGCAAAGGCATCAGAAAACATTAAAATTATAATAGGGAGGGTATACATTACCTTATTGTCGCTTGAAACAAGCCATAGTCCAAGAATTGTTATAATAAAATATATATCTCCAAAAAGTTTTTTTCTATTTTTTTGGTTTCCAGCACCTTTTTAAATCCTGTCACCTTATGCTTCATAATTCTTATGGAAACAAGCAATATAAGAAAACACAACCCCAAGTATTACAACTGAACTTTTTTTCTTTCAAAGATAAAAGGAAGTGCCAGTCCTCAATTCCTGAACCTATGTGTAAAATCTTCCTTACGAATTCTGAATTAAATTTTCCGCTTTTTTCAAGTTTATTAAGCAGAAAGAAAAATAGCACAAAAAGCTGCCAGAACTAGTATAATTTTAATTATTTCCATTTTTTTATCACCTTTTCCACTACAAAATCCGTATAGAAAAATGTCATATCCCTTTTGTGAAGTCTACTGTCAAGTTCCTTCATTCTTTCGAATTTTTTCCCGTCTAAATTTTTTTCTTTTCCGGTAACTGCTGTTCCGCTATCCGCCACTTTATAACCAAGTTTTTTTCTGAATTTCTCTCAACTATAAGATTCCAGTATGCAAGCAATGCATTATCTTCAGCATTCTCATAAAATTTTTTCCATTAATTTACTGTAATTTTCTACTGACATATATTCAAATATGTCACTTAAATTAAATTTATTTATTTTAAAATCAATCTGATCCAGATATTCTTCAACTGAACTTTGTATAATTTCCACCTTATGAAGATTTTTTTCTGATTTTATCAAAAATTTTTCCTTTCTCAGAAAATAAGGAAGACAGTCCTTACGGTAATTTCCCGTCAGAATATAGTTAATATAAGGATTTTTCATACGGATTTAACTCACATAGGGCATATCTGCTTCTTTCTGTCATCTCCTCAGAAATATTTTTTTCTGCATATCTGAAAAATTCTTTATCCCTTCCCAGTTTCCCAACTATATATTTTGAAAAAGAACAGCTTAAACATCAGCTTCCATCTGAAAATTATTCCAGTATTTATCATAATAGTTCACTCTTTCCTGCTCTGGTTTATCTTCAAGAAGTTTTTCCACTCTTTTTCTATTATGCACAAAAAGGAAGTATTTTTTCCCTGAAAAATTTTTAAAAAAACTTCTCAAATTTTCCTGTATGGATTATTCCATTTTCAATTGCTTCCCTGTTAAAGTCCCAGTATTCCTTCACTTCTTTATCAAGATTTTCTTTTATCCTGTCATACATTTCAATTCTTCTGTCAGATTTTGTAACTCCCCTATGAACTCAAGCATTTCTTCATAGGAAAAGCTATTAAAAACTTCCTTTTTCAGCTTTGCAAGTGCTATCTGAGGAAAACTTATATCAAGTGCAACCACCTTCTCCGGATTTTCTGCAAGCATGGAAAATACATTGTCTCCCGCAGACAGTATCCCAAAGCATATATCATTTTTCCTGTATATTAAGACTTTCGAGTAAAACCTCCGTATCTTCCCAGCATTGGGAATACCTTATCAAAGAAAAAAATCGACACTGTTTTTCTTTTTACTTCACTTTTCATCTATAACTTCCTCCAAATTTATCTGTATACATTTTTCTAATCTGTCTTTTTTTATTGATTTTATATTTCATCTAACTTTTTTTATTATTCCCGTACTTCCGTCAAACTGGACAAAATCTCCTGTTTTTAAGGCTGTTGTTGCTCCCTGCACTCCAACTATGGCAGGTATATTCATTTCACGTGAAATAATTGCACTATGTGATAAAAGACTTCCCTTTTCCACTATAAGCCCCTTTAATAAAGGAAAAACCATAACCCAGCTTGGATCCGTAGATTTTGTAACAACAATATCTCCGTCTTCAACTTCAGTATTCATAGGATTTAGTACAATTTTTACTTTTCCTTTAACTACTCCCTTGCTGCATCCTGTTCCCTTAAGAATATTTTTATCTCCCTGTTCATTTCCTGTCAAATCTTCATAATGGAAGTTTTCCCCTAAAAATCCCCTCGTTAAAAATCTGTCAGGAAGGGACAGCTTCTTCTTCATATTCCTTATATTTTTCCTTTCTTAAATCTATCAGCTTTTTCAAATCTGTATCAATTAATGCCCCGTCTATCAGCCCAAAAATTTCGTCAATTGTCAGATAAAATACATCCCTTTCATGAACTATTATATTTTCTTCCTTCAGGTAAGTTCCCTATTTTTTTCATAATTTTTTTCTGACCATGCCAAAAACCTTTGTTCTTTCATATCGTAGATTTTTCCCTTAATCGAATAAATTTTTGCATAGGATACTGTTTTTTTCAGTATAAACTTTTTCAATGGACTGATTTTTAAGATTTTCATATATTTTGTTCTGTTCCTCTGAAATGTTCCTTTTACTATGTTCCGTTACTTCCTTTGTCATTGAAATCGAATATACCATTCTAATCAGAAAATAACGGATCTTCCCTCAATGTCAATGCTTCAAGCTTCAGCTCATGCACCGTCCTGTCACCAAATTTTTGCATATATTCTTCCAGTAATGAGTTAAATTCTTTATTCCTAGTTAAATTTTTCAATATTAATGTCTGTTGCAGCCTTTTCAATTATCCCTTTTATTTCATTCTGTAAATCCTTATCATTTTTTATTATACTGCTCATTTTTCATAATATATTTTGAAGGCTCAACACTTATCATGTCACTGCCTTCCTGAGCAATAAGAATATTATGCACTTCCTCAAAATTTTCCTTTATATTTTTTTCGGCTGCTTTTTGAAAGGCCAAACCATACCATTACAAGAAAATCATTTATAATAGGAATTTCCCAGTTTTTTTCAAAAATTTATTTTCAAGAAATTTATAATATTTTTTTCAAGTCCTTCACACTTTTTCTTCCAGCCTGCTATTTTTTTCCGTTAAGATTTTTCATCTATAAGTTTATAAAACTTTTTAGCCTTATTCTCAATCAGAAACATATTTAGGAATAATGTTGTCCCTGCCTTCAGCTTTTCAATCCTGTTTCTGAATTTTTCCCACGAAGACATTTTTTCTTCCGCTTCCAGAAGATTTTCATTTATATCCTCTTCAGACAGTTCCTTTTTCACCCCCATCATCTGCTCCATAAATTTACTGTTATTACGTGAATTAGGAAACAGCATGAGAAGTTTGTACCAGTTTATCAGATTATAGTAAACTCTTCCCTTCAATAATCCAAGCATGTTGTCATATACAACCTGATAGCTTTCAACAACCTTTCGGAGGTACTCCAGTAATTTCTGAAAATCTTTTATATACGTCAGAATAGGCTTTTCTTATGAAGCTGAAGGTAAGCGGAAGCGTAATTTCAGGATAGCTTTCTACAATATTACTGTTATCCCATATTATTGTATTTGCTGTTTTTTTCATTTGCTTTTTTAATGTTGTTATCGGTCTTGACTGCAATATGTAAAGTTTTCCCTTTTCAAATGCCCATTCCATATCCTGAGGTTTTCCATAATATTTTTTTCAATATTTATGATATTTTCACCCAGTTCCTGTACTTCGCTGTCATTTAATACTTCATCTTCAATATTTATTTCTTCTATTTTTTTATTTTTCTTATTTTTCAAAATCTAAAAACCTGTCTTATTTTTTTGTTCTTATTTCCTTTTTTTATTTCCTTTGTTTTTTTATTATATATAAACAGGTCTCCATTTTTCATCACCATCAACTATGCTTGTTCCCAGGCCATAAGTTCCTGAAATTACAATTTCATCATAATTTCCATTTACAGGGATTTACACTGAATCCGACTCCGGCCTTTTTCAGAATTTACCATTTCCTGAATTATTACTGCCGGAACATTTATTTCATTGTTTATTTTTCCTTCTTTTTCTATATTTCATGACATGATTTGAAAAGGAAGAAATCCATACTTCCTTCACTTTTTCAATTATATTTTTCCTTTTTTTACATATAGATATGTTTCAAACTGACCTGCAAATGAAAAATTACTGCTGTCTTCCTCTATTGAAGAAGATCTTACAGCATAATAGCTATTGTTTTCCGCTATGTTTTTCTATTTCTGCCAAAAATTCTTTCTTAATTTTATGCTCTTTTTATGACTTTTATTATATTTTTCTATCTTTCTTTCTGTATTTTTTTATCAAATATGCTGTTCCAGTCACTTATTTCATCTTCATTTCCTTCTTTTCTGTTATATTCTTTTATCTCATCTAGTATTACTTCCCTGAAATATTTATTTGTAACTACTGAAAATTTAGGCACATTAAATCCCTGAACTGCCAGTTCAAGTAAATTCTGTGCCTTTTTTTCCTATTTTTTTCTTCAAAATCAATTTTTTTCAGTATAATCTTTTGTTTTTTTCAATATTATAGATATATTTCATTCTTCTGTCCCCTTTCAAAGATGAAATCAAAACTTATTTTTTTCAAAAACTCCTTCATATCTTCAGGTAATGATATTTCTATTTCCATTTCCTTCTTTGCTGCAGGATGAGTGAACTTTACCCTGTAGGCATGTAAAAACTGTCTTTTTATTCCTTTTTCAGGATTCAGGCCATTTCCATAAAGTTCATCACCTGTAATTGTATGGCCTATGGACTTTAAATGCACCCTTATCTGATGAGTTCTTCCTGTAAAAAGCTCACATTCTACAAGTGTCACATTCTTATCTTCAAATTTTTTTATAGGTTTTACTACAGTTTTTGCATACTGCCCTCTTTCATCTATGATCCTCTGTAAATTATCTCCGTCCCTGTAGATAGGCTTTTCTATAACAATTTCCTCATCAGAATCAATAATTCCGTCAACTATCGCCAGATATTTCTTTTCAAATATTGAAAAATTCTGTAAAAATGCCTGGGCAAAGCTGTTTTTTGCTATAATTATAAGCCCTGATGTGTTCATATCAAGCCTGTTATAAAATCTCGGTACCATTTCCTTGCCATATTTTTCCTTAAAAATAATATACTATTCCGTTTGCAAGGGTAAAATCAGCCTTTTTTTGTGTAGGATGAGTCAGAAGAAAAGGCTCTTGTTTACTATCATTATGTCTTCATCTTCAAATACTATATCAAGATTAAGTTTTATTGGCTTTATATCTGTCCCCTTTTCCTTTTCAATTACCCTCAGTATACCGCTTGAAGGAAGTTTTTTTGTAGTCCTTACCTTCTTTCCCATTTAGGAATACCTCCACATTTCTAAGACTTCTCCTGAATAATTCTGAACTTCCCTCAGATACTGGGATATTTTCATTCTCTGGTATTCCTTTTTCCAGTCTAAATTTTTTTCATTTTTTTATACTACCTCATAATTTATAATTTCTTTCTTTTAAGTTAATACAATTTTTTTCCAGTTAAAAGACTTCTCTTAAGTTATCCTTTTAAATTTGCTATTTCCTTCTCCCATTTTTGCAATTTTTCTTTGCCTGTATTATTTTGACTTCAAGAACCTTTATTTTTTTCTTCTGTTGTAAGCTCATTTTTTCAAACTTTTTTCAATTTCATCTATTTTTTCTTTGAAGGCTCTTCAGCTTCAATAATTTCAATTACCTGTTCTTCAGGAATTTCATTGCTGCTTATATATTTTATTGTTCTCACAGATAATTCTTTAATTTTTATCATTATGATATTTTTAAGAATATTTTATATCTCTGTATTTCCCTGTAAACAAAAATCTTTTTTTAGCCCAAGATTGAGAAACCATCCATTGAATGCACCGTTTTTTTATTATTTGCCAGAAGTTCCTGAGCTTCAAATAGTATTTTTCCTAGTTCTATTGTATTTCTCTGTATCTGCATTATATTTCTTTTAGCTGTTTCTTCTTTTTTAGAAGCTCACTTCTTGTAAAATCATCTTCAATTCCATAAAATTCAAAATCAAAGTTACTTGTAGTTTCCACTGTCTGCTGAAATTTATTTCTTTTTCTAAAAATACTGTTAATACTCACTTTTCTTCCTCCTCCTCTAAAAATTCATCAACAAGATTTTTATAATCTATCGCCGCATTGGAATAACTTCTATAGGAAAATATATCCTTCTGCTGTTTCATTGAATTTAGTATATTCTGGTCTTCCCTCACTGAAATTTCAGAAAATTCATTATTGGAAAAAAATATTTCATAAGTTCATCTTTTTGTTTCCTTGTAGACTATTGTATTCTGTTTTGTCTGCACAAGGAATATCTTCCTTATTTCAAGTTTTTGGGATTAATTACCCTTGAAATATCATACATATTAAAGTAAATCTGCCAGTCCATTTATATCTATAGCTGAACTTTTTAGATGGGGCAAAAATATAATCAGTTGCCTTTAAAAACTGCTTTTGTAAGGTTATTTACAGTTCCTCTGTATCAAATATAACATAATCATAGTCTTCAAACAGGTAAAAGTATATTTACAATACTGTCAATTTGAGACTGTGCATCCTGATTTTTCAACTATAAAAATAGCTGTCCATTTTATTTAATTCAGCATCTGAAATTATTATATCAATCCCATTTTTCTATTATATATTTTTAAATCAAATACATTTAATTTTTCGTACTGTTCTTTTTATTAAATGAAACAATGTATTTTCATTTTTCAATCCCCAGATATACTGAAACTGCTCCTCTTGCATCAGCATCAATTAACAGAACTTTTTACCTCTATTATGCAAAAGCATATGAGATATTTACCGCCGTTACTGTCTTTCCTGCTCCACCTTTCGGATTAACAACAGAAATTATTTTTCATTTTTTCCTCCATTTTTATATTTTTATATTGTCGCACACGTGCGACAATATTTTTCATTTATTTATATTATACCTTAATAATCTATTTTTTTAAAGTAAATATAGAAAATGTATAATGTTAGTTGTTTTGAGAAAATCAATAAAAAGAGCTATTTAGAAGAAAAATGAATTTTCATATGAAAATTATATTTTTTTGATTATTTAAAATTTTACAATGTAAAACAGGAAATGAGTTTAGGAAAAGTCATCTGTTTGAGCTTTTAGGCGAGTTTTTGACTTTTCCTTAATGAAATGACTGTTTATATGAGTAAAATTTTAGTAAATGAAATAAATATAATTTTTTTATGTGATTAATTCATGATTTTTCTAACTTAATCAGCTCCTCTGTGTTAATGTTTCCTCAAAATAACTAACATCTTACCTTTTTCAAAATGTTACTTTACATTCATCAGAAGTTATTATGTTACTGACAAGGCAGGGAAATTTTTTTCTTTCTGCATCAAGATTGAAAGTTTCATATTTAAATCCTTTTAATGTCAGTTTTTCTATTATTTCATCTAATGGAATTATTGAGAATCCATAATCTTTCCTGTTATTTATCGAAAAAGATTCATCCTTTATAAAAATTTCTTCATCTTCTGATAAAAATTGTAATATTAGGATAATTTTTCCATAAGAAATAAATTACTCAATGTCAAAATCTATTCTTTTTCCTAAAAGCACCCTAAAATATTAATAGATTTATATTTAAAGCCATTTTTCTTTTTCCAGTTCATCTATTTTTTTGCAGAATTAATTCAAAAATCAGTATAATCTTTTTCAGGATTATATTTCACTATATTTATCCCCTGTGTTTTTGAAGTATTCCAGAACAGGATTATCTATGGAATCTAGATCACCTATTATATAAGATGGTCTTTTTACTGTATTTATATGCATAATTAGCTCCTCCGTCTGCACATAAAAAGAACTGTCTCCTCATCAAACAGTCTGTCTATAAATTCCTGCGAATATTTATATTCTCCATTTAAAAATACAACTGCCTTCATGTCATCATCCTTTTTATAAAATATATGTCTGTATTTTTCTCTGTAATTTTTACTAATTGATTTCATAAAAAAACATGACCCTGAAAAATTCTTATATTTTAAATTTTTAATTTTCATAGGTCATGTCTATACTCACCTCTTTTTTCATTTTACATTTTAAAAGTTTTTTTATGTGAGATACTTCTAAAAATAATGCTACTGTCTCAATTCTGCCATATAATCCTTTTTCATTTTTAGCCAGAATCTTGTCAATAATATCATTAATTTCCTTTTCTTCAAGAGTTTTAGAGTCATCTCTTAACAGAATACTTATAGCTACACTCTTTTTACCAGGTTCTACTCCTATTCCCTGATAAATATCAAACAATTCCACTTTTTTCAACCTTTTTTATCTATTTTTTTCAATTGTTTTCAGAACATCCCCAACCAGTATATTTTCATTCATTACAAGGGCAAGGTCTCTTGGAACTGCAGGATATTTAACAATTCCTGATAAACAAATGGTTTATTTATGTACTTTTTAATTAGCTCAATATTAAATTCTGCAACTAGTACAGTCTTTTTATTCAATCCAAAATTTTTCAAGAACATCAGGATGTATTTCCCCAAAACTTCCTATGTATTCTTTTTCCAACAAACACATCAGCTGATCTTCCTGGATGGAATTCAGTCTGTACAGATCTTTTTATTGAAAAACTTTTGAAATTTCAATTTTGAGAAAATTTCTTCCACAATTCCTTTTTAAATCATAAAAGTCATAGTGAACAGGTTTTGGATTCCATAAAGTCTTGTCATTTTTCACCTGCCAGAATAATTCCCACTTTTTATATCTTCTTTTGCAAGTTCTTCAGCTTTTTCAAACGTTCTGCTTTACTTCAAAGAATCTTATATTTGAGACATTTCTGTTCATATTATCCTTGGCATTTTTTATAAGGCTGTACAGTAATGTAGGTCTCATTGTAACAAAAGTCCTCTAGTTATCGGATTTGAAATATCAATCAGTTTATCTTCTGAAACTCCTGTAAACTTCAGTTTCTGCAATGCATCTTTAGGAATAAAGCTGTAGTTTATAACTTCCTTCAATCCTACGCTTGCACATATAGTTTTTACCCTGTCAGTAAGTTTTTGTAGTATCAAGTGTTGAATTCTTGTTTATATCCACCCTTGGAAGAATATTTTCTATATTATCAAAACCGTACATTCTTATTACTTCTTCAAAATAATCCTGTTCAAGTTCCAGGTCTCCTCTGTATGAAGGAGCTGTAAGAGTAAGCGTTTCACCATTATCTTTAACATCTATCTCAAGATTTCTCAAAATTTCTATTACTTTTTCCCTAGGAATAACTTTTCCGACAAATCTGTTAAGTCTTTCAAAATTAAGTTCTGCTACTTTATTTTCATGCGGAACAGGATAAACATCCACATAACCGTTTAGAATTTCCCCTCCTGCCACTTCCTGTATAAGATTAGCAAGTCTGTTTATTACTTTTATTGAATCTTCTACATCAATTCCTCTTTCAAATCTGTATGAAGAATCACTTGATAAAGTCAGTCTTCTTGAAGTTTTTCTTACATTCTGAGGATTAAACTGTGCAACTTCCAAAAGAATATTTTTCGTATTATCTGTAACTTCCGAATCAAGTCCTCCCATAACACCACCGAGGGCAAGTATCTTCTTACTGTCACATATTACAATGTCACCATCTTCAAGTTCTCTTTCCTGCTCATCAAGAGTTACAAGCTTATCACCTTTTACCGCTGATTTTACTTTTATTTCATTTCCCTCGATTTTATCAAGGTCAAAAACATGGTTAGGGTGATTCATTTCCATAAGAATAAAGTTGGATACATCAACTATGTTGTTGATACTTCTAAGCCCAACAGCCTCTATTCTTTCCTTAAGCCATTTTGGACTTTCCTTTACTGTCACATTTTTCAGTATTCTTGTCACATATCTTCTGGAAAGATTGCTGTCTTCTATGCTTACTTTTACATTGTCTGATGTTTTTTCTGAAATTTCACTTTTTATCTCAGTTTCAGGATATTTCAGTTCTTTACCGTAATATGCTGAAAGCTCCCTTGCAATACCTATATGTGAAAGGCAGTCAGGTCTGTTTGGAGTTATTTCCAGTTCAAATACAGTATCATTTATTCCAAGATAATCCTTAAAAGGTACACTCTATCCGATGCATCTTCAGGAAGTATTATAATTCCGTCCTTGTCACTTCCTATTCCAAGTTCTACTTCGGAACAAAGCATTCCACACGATTCTTTTCCTCTTATTTTACCTTTTTTTATAACAAAATCTTCACTCAGCCTTGCCCCTATCTGTGCCAACACCACTTTATCCCCAGCTTTATGATTTGAAGCTCCGCATACAATCTGAAGTATTTCTTTACCATTATCCACTTTACATACTGTCAGATGGTCAGAATCAGGATGCATTTCCTTTTCTATAATTTTTGCAGTCACAACATTTTCCAAATTGCTTCCTGCTATTTCTATTTTTTCAACTTCCTGTCCTATCATAGTCAGGGAGTTTTTCCATTTCATTTATTTCTATTCCGTCTAAATCTATATATTGCTTTAACCAATTTAAAGAAATTAGCATTTTTCCTCCTTAATTTTTCTTTTTCTTGTACTATTACAGTACATTCTTTTTCTTCTTTCAGGAATTTAAAAATCATCTGACCAATATTGAGATGCAGATTTATAAATTCCTATTTAGTATTAGAACTGATCTAAAAATCTTACATCATTATCATAAAATGCTCTTAAATCATCAATTCCATATTTTAACATTGTAATTCTTTTCAAGTCCAAGTCCAAATGCAAATCCCTGATATTTCTTAGGGATCTATTCCCCTACTCCTTCAAGAACTTTTGGATTTACCATTCCGCTTCCAAGAATTTCAAGCCATCCAGTCCCTTTACATACTCTGCATCCTTTTCCTTTACATACGCCGCATTCAACATCCATTTCTGCCGAAGGTTCTGTAAATGGGAAAAAAAGTGAGGTCTGAATCTTACATTTCTTTCTTTTCCGAATATTTTCTTTACAACATTTTCAAGTATTGCCTTAAAGTTTGCAAAAGAAACATCTTCCCCTATCATAAGTCCTTCCATCTGGTGAAACATAGGAGTATGGGATACATCATAATCAGGTCTGTAAACCTTTTCCAATAGACACCATTCTAAAAGGAGGTTTTCTATCAAGCATGTATCTTATCTGCATTCCTGAAGTCTGTGTTCTAAGCACTACGTCATCCTGAATATAGAAAGTATCTGATACTTCCCTTGAAGGATGTGTTTTTGGAATGTTCAGTGCATCAAAATTATATTTTACATATTCAATTTCAGGTCCGTCAACAATGTCAAATCCCCATATCAGAAACTATTTCCTTTATTTCAGCAACAGTTTTTGTCAAAGGATGAAGAGATCCTTCATTTGCTTTTCTTCCTGGCAATGTAATATCTATAGTTTCATTTTTCAGTCTTTCCTGTTTTGCCATTTCCTTTAATGTATTAAATTTTTCATCAAATCTGTCCTGCAGAACAACTTTTAATTCATTTGTCACTTTACCAAATTCAGCTCTTTTTTTCAGCTGCAATTTCTGCCATTCCCTTCATTATGGCTGTAAATTCTCCCTTTTTACCTAAAACCTTTACCTTAAGGTCATTCAGCTCATCAAGATTTCCTACATTATTAAGTTTTTCCAGCACGTCCTCTCTTAAACGGGACAGTTTTTCCAACATATTTCCTCCTTAACTTATACTAAACATTTATACTTCCGTTTTTATATATTATTTTTCATTTTATATTTAACTTAGATTATATCACAATTTATAACTAATTTGTACCTTTAAGAGAATTATTAATTGAAAAAGTTTTATATTAATGTTATTATCAGATGGGAGAGAATTCATATTCAGAAAGGACAATATGAAAATAATATACGTTATACTTGGATTTGTTTCCATGGGACTCAGAATTGCCGGCTCTTTTCTACCGGGACTTCCTACAGTACCTTTTCTTCTTCTGGCCAGTTTCTGCTTTGCGAGGGGATCCGAAAGATTTCATGGATGGTTCACCCAGACAAAGATATATAAGAATTATCTGGAAGATTTTGAAAAGAACAGAGTATGACTCTAAAAAAACAAAAATAGGATTATTGTGCCTATCGAGTACAATGATTGCTTTTTCCAATTTTTGTAAAAATAACTATTTACGGTTAGCACTTATTCTAGCTGTAATATTTAAATATTACTATTTCATATTCTGTATAAAAACTTCAAAACTGGATAAGTAATATAATAAAACTATCTCAGAAATGACTCTTTACGCCTTTTATGAGATAGTTTTTTTCTATAATATATATTTTATTTTTTAAAAAAATGGCGGAAGTAGAGGGACTCGAACCCACAAGACGTTTAACCGCCCACAGCTTTCCAAGCTGCTGCCCTACCGATTAGGCGATACTTCCGCAAAAATTACTCACAGAAGTCATTATACTAAACTTATACTTAAAAGTCAATGGTATGACAGAATTATTTGATTTTATTTAAAGAAATATCCTTATACTTTGGTATTCTTACATTTTTCAATATTACTTCCTGGTCTGAATTTAAAAATTATTTCCTGTTTTTCCTAATTTTCATCACATTTTTGAGGCGATTACTACTAAATGATTTCTATCATCACTTTTAAAAATCCAGTTTCAGGCTCTATAGTATACTTTCTATTTAAATATAATAAGTAGAACTCCCGCTGCAACTGCAGATCCTATTACTCCGGCAACATTAGGGTCCCATCGCATGCATAAGAAGAAAGTTGCTTGGATTTTTCCTCCTGACCTATTTTTCTGTACAACCCTCGCTGCCATAGGCACAGCAGAAACTCCTGCCGCTCCTATCATAGGATTAACTTTTCCACCACTCAGTTTGCACATTATTTTTCCCAAACAGTACTCCCCCACAGTTCCAAATGCAAAGGCAAATAATCCCTAACGCCAATATTTTTCAGCGTTGTAACATTCAGGAATGTATGGGCATTTGCTGTAGCTCCTACTGTTACTCCAAGTACAATTGTTATACAATAGAGCATTGCACCTTTTACATGTTCAACAAGGTTTCCGACTACTCCAGATTCCTTTATAAGATTTCCCAGCATAAGCATTCCTATAAGTGGAGCTGCAGAAGGTATAAGAAGTGTAACTATTATTGTTACTGCTATAGGAAATAAAATTTTTTCACCTTTACTTACTTCCCTCAGCTGTACCATTTTTATCTGTCTTTCCTTTTTTGTTGTAAGCAGTTTTATTATTGGTGGCTGTATTATAGGCACTAATGCCATATAGGAATACGCCGCAACTGCTATTGGACCAAGCAGGGCAGGTGCCAGTTTTGTTGTTGTATAAATTGCTGTAGGTCCGTCAGCCCCTCCTATTATTCCTATGGAAGCAGCTTCCCTTCCTGTAAGTCCCAGCATGATTGCACCTATAAATGCAATGAATATTCCCAATTGTGCAGCCGCTCCAAGTAGATAGACTTTTTAGGGATTGGCAATCAGCGGACCAAAAATCAGTACTTGCACCTATTGCCAAAAATATCAATGGAGGATATATACCAAGTTTTACTCCCTGGTACAGATAATATAATAATCCTCCAGGTTCCATCATACCTTCATTTGGTACTCCCGGCAGGTTCACAAGAAGCATTCCGAAAGATATGGGTAAAAGTAAATATGGCTCATATTTTTTTCTTATTGCAAGATACAGTAAAATAAGTGCAACTATTATCATTATAAACTGCTGCCACGTCAGCATGGCCAGTCCTGTTGTACTATAAAGTGTTTTCAGTAACTCCATTTCCTTCTCCTTTCGTAACTATGACAAACTGATAAGTAATGCCCCAGTTTCCACAGTATCTCCTTTAGATATATGTATTCCTTCCACAGTAGCATCTACAGGGGCAGCTATAGGATTTTCCATTTTCATTGCCTCAAGTAATATCAATGTTTCTCCTGCCTTCACCTTCTGCCCTGGAGAAACATTCACACCCTACTACAAGTCCTTGCATAGGTGCTTCAACTCTTATATTTCCTACCCTTTTGTTCTGCTCACTTATCCTCTGGTTTTTTTCCCGGCTTTTTCTTCTTTTTATAGTCTCAGGCTTTTTAGCTTCTATTTTTTCCTTCCTTTTCACTTACTGCTTTCCAGTTCTACTTCATAAACTTTATCTCCAATTTTATTTTATATAATTTTATCATAATAATCTCCCTGCAAGTTATATTTACGTTCATTCAGGATAACGTATAATCCTTATTTTATGTTTTCCCTGTTTACTAATTTACTTCCCTTATTGATCTTACCTTTATATAGGCATTGTCAATTTCTCCGGCTGCATCTATAACTGCAGCTGCAACAGCCGCAAGCATTTTTCTCATCCTTATGTCTTCCGGTCCTATTTTCTTTCCTTCTGATGTAGAATTTTCTGATGAAACAGAAAAATACATCTGCTAATGGTTTAACTGTAACTTTTTATTCTCAGTTACTTTCTTTTCAGAAGGAAGATATTTTAAAAGGATAGTATAAAAGAAATCAGAATCAAAACTAAAAATACTGTCAGCATACTCACTACTGTTATAACTAGCGAGTCTCCAAACGTTATCGGAGCATCTCCATATATTATTTTTCATTCATTTCTCCTTTCACTTAAAAACACTACATTTATAGTCTGTACTTTTATTTCTTCTTCAGGATTATTACGTTTTTCAAAATATGTCTGTGCCACCTGAGGGAACATTGCGTAAGTCAGTACATCCTCTTCATTTCTGGCAAGATTTCCCACTTCTTTTTTTATTTCGTCATATTCATTAGTTAAAAGATCTGCAGGTCTTCCAGTAAATACTTCCTCATCTCCCTATTATTTTTTTCTTCATTTCCTCTGAAATAGGAACAGGTGATTTTCCATACATTCCCCTTACATAATCTTTTATTTCCTTAGGTATCATCTTGTATCTTTCTCCTGTCAGTACATTAAATACCGACTGAGTTCCAATCATTTGACTCATAGGAGTTACTAATGAGTGATAACCAGGTCTTCCTTACTTTTGAATTTCCCTTCAGCACATCTTCATATCTGTTTTCCGCCTTCTGTGCCTTTAGCTGTGAAAGCATATTTGAAAGCTATTCCACCTGGAAGCTGATATTCCACTATGTTTGGTTCTGTACATAATAGCCTGAGGATTTAATGTTCCTTTATCAAGATATCTTATCGGTTTGAAAATATTCTGCAATTTCCTTTAACAGACTAAGATCAATTCCTGTATCATGTTCTGTTCCTGAAGGGTTCTTACAAGGGATTCTGTAGTTGGCTGGGAGGTTCCTCCTGAAAGTGGTGAAATTGCTGTATCCACTATATCTATTCCCGCCTCTACCGATTTAAGATTTGTCATTGCTCCTAGCCCTGCAGTATTATGAGTATGTACTTCTATTGGAACGCTTATTACTTTTTTCAGTTCAGTTACAAGTTCATAGGCTCTATATGGAAGAAGTATTCCTGCCATATCCTTTATTGCTATGGAATCTGCTCCCCATATCCTGCATTTCCAGTGCAAGATTCTTATAATATTCTATTGTATGGACAGGACTTATTGTGTAACATATTGCAAGCTGGCTATGTCCTCCATATTTTTTTAGTACTTTCCGATGCCTGACGTATATTTCTTACATCGTTTAAGGCATCAAAAGTTCTTATTATATCTATTCCATTTTTTATTGATTTTTCAACGAATTTGTCTACTATGTCATCTGCATAATGTCTGTATCCTAGAAGATTCTGACCCCTCAGAAGCATCTGAAGCTTTGTATTTTTGCCCTTTTCCTTATTTCCCGCAATCTTTCCCTATGGATCCTCATTTACAAAAATCTGATTGCCGAATCAAAAGTTGCTCCTCCCCATACTTCGAGGGCATAATATCCTGCACGATCCATTTTTCCACTATTGGTAAGATTTCAGCTGTTGTAAGCCTTGTTGCCATTAAAGACTGATGACCGTCCCTTAATGAAGTTTCTGTTATTTTCACTCTGCTCAAAGTTACTTCCTCCTTCATTTTCAATAGATACTCTATTTTTAATTGTTGTTTATTATGCTAATTTATTATATTTGTACATGATATGTCTTTTATATAATTATACTATCATTTTTTTCTAAAAAGCAACTTTATATATTTCTTATTTATCATTTTTAATTTAACTTTTTCGTATTATTTTATCTGTTATATTTCTAATTACCAGATTTTTTTATTTTTCTAAATAGAAAAGCCCTGATTCTTAAACATGAAAAATCATATTTATTAATCAAGACTTTACCTATTTCTGCTATTCTAGTCTATTAATATAGTAAATTTTCGTTTTTTCAGCTATTTTGTCACAAAGTATTTAAATTAAATTCCCAATTCCTTATGAAAATACTGTAATGCACTTTTTTGATAGAATTGTTTTTATTTTTATTAGTATCAGGAGTTTTTAAAGCTTTTTTATATATTTTCAGATAAGATAGCATCTTTTCTATAAATTTTCTATTTTTATCTAATTTTTAGATATTCTTCATGATTTATGACAGCTTTATTATCAGATAGATATTTTCATCTGTAATAATGACTGTTTTTGTAAAATCTAATCCTTTACTTCCTATTGTTTTTATAAGAAAAATTGTGATTAATGTTACTTCTGACAGGTATGGCGAATGTTAGTTATTACACCTTATCAAGTGAACTGCATAAGGTCTTTTTCTGTTTCTGTAGTATTTCTTTACAATTTTTATACTTTTCATAAAAATTCAGGCGTTAAATAAAAATGCCATACTTTTATTTTTGCATGTTATTTCCCCTCTTTTAAATTTCTAAGTTACAATAATTATCTCTTAGTCTATTATATCACTTTTTAATATAAATTTAAAAAGCTCTCTTAAAAATAAGAGGCTCATCCATTTGTATACTTCTTTTTATCCTGTTCGCTATACTACGAGCATATCATCCATTTTGTATACTTCTATCCTGCTCGCTATACTACGAGCATATCATCTTAACAATATTATATATGATTTTAAAAATTTGTCAAGAATTATAATAAAACTTCTTTATTCTTTTTTTACATTTACTCAGCTTTTGGTCCTGCTTTCTGCAATGTGCATCGGCATATTAGGATATTTCTTTGCAAAATTTTTCCTGGAACATTTTTGCCAGCTTTTCTTGCATAGGAATCATAAGCTTCCTTATTATCCCATGTGTCAGCAGGATTCAATATTTACATGGAACATTTGGACAGTATTGAGGAACATCCACATTAAAGATTTCATTATGTCTGTATTCTACATTATCAAGTTCTCCATTTAATGCTGCTGTTACCATTGCCCTTGTATTTTTCAAATCTATTCTGCTTCCTATTCCATAAGGACCGCCAGACCATCCTGTATTTATTAGGAATACTTTTGTATTGTATTTTTCAATCTTCACCGAACATTTCTGCATAAACAGCTGATTTAAAGGCATAAAAGGTTCTCCAAAAGCAAGTTGAGAATGTTTGACTGAGGCTCTGTAACTCCTCTTTCTGTTCCTGCAAGCTTTGATGTAAATCCTGTTATAAAATGATACATTGCAGCATTTTTATCCAGTCTTGATATTGGTGGTAAAACTCCAAATGCATCAGCTGTCAGGAATATTACAACTGATGGTATTCCACCAACTCCAGGAATCTGTGCATTTGAAATATAGTTGATAGGATATCCCCACCCTTGTATTTTCAGTCAGGCTCTTATCCTTAAAATCAAATTCCTGTGTCTTCGGATCCATTACCACATTTTCCACAAGGCTTCCAAATTTTATTGCATGATAAATTTCAGGTTCGTATTTTTCCTTGAGGTTTATACATTTTGCATAACATCCTCCTTCAAAATTGAATATTCCATGATCGGACCAACCATGTTCATCATCACCTATCAGTTTTCTGTTTGGATCTGTTGAAAGTGTTGTTTTTCCTGTTCCTGAAAAGCCCAAAGAATACGGCAGTTTCCCTGATGCAGGATCTATGTTTGCAGAACAGTGCATAGGAAGTACATCCAAATCAGGCATCAAGAGATTCATTACACAGAATACCATTTTCTTAATTTCTCCTGAATATCTTGAACCGCATATAATTCCTATTTTTTCTCAAAGTTAATAATAATTGCAGCTTCAGAATGTGTTCCATCCAGTTCCGGATTACATTGGAATCCAGGTGCGGCAATAATTGTAAAAATCTTCCCTTTCCATAGTTGTTAAGTCTCATCTTCTGTAGGTCTTATTAAAAGCTGGTGTATAAATAGGTTCTGACTTGCCATTTCATTTACTATCCTGAATTTTTCTGCATGTGGGATCGGCTCCTGCTAAGTCCATCAAAAAATAAATATTTCCCTATTTTGCAGATAAGAAATAAGTTTTCCATATAAGGTCAAAATTTTTCCTTTTCAGTAGGTTTGTTCACACTTCCCCATGCTATCTTATTATGAATATCAGGAGTATCAACAACAAATTTATCTTCAGGGGAACGTCCTGTATATTTTCCAGCTGTTACAGATAATGCACCTGTACTTGATAATACTCCTTCCCTCTCTGTATAGCCATTTCTATAAGTTTTGTAGGAGTAAGGTTTCTATAAACTTCTTTTGGATTGAAAAGTCCCAGTTTTTTAAGCCAAATGTTTTCATCTTTTTCATAACTAACCTCCAGTAAAATATTATTTTGTTGATATATATTAATTATTAAAATACTTATTTTGCTTTAGTTGTTATGTACTATATCTAATCTGTCTGCACTGTTTCCATGAAAAGTAGGATTTTTGTAATATTATTTCTATATTCATAGTTTACCTCTATTTTCCTAAAAATCAAATTTTATTTAAAAATTTTCTTAGGAATAGAAAATAGCTTTAAAAATAAACAAATAAATATAAAATGTACCTTTAAACTAATATTCACTAGCTAGTTTTTGAGGTACATCTCCATTTATATTTTTAATTCTTTTATTTTATCTAAATTTCTAAATCCTATTTGTTTTACAATATTGATATCTTTATTATAAAGTCTTAATAGACATTTTTATTGCGTTTCCTGGAAACTTATCATTTATTGCAACTATTAAATGTTCCATTATTAAAATAGTATTTTGCAATTCTACCAGTTAGTTTTAAGCTTTTCATTTATATACAATTTATTTTTCCATTCATTTAAAAATTTTGGGTTTTTGTTTTAAAAATCATTCCTCTTTTTAACAACTCTATCTGTTCTTTAATACTCAAATATTCCTTTTCCATAAATATCTCCAAATAATTTAAAAGCCCTACAGAATCAATTAATGATTTGTAGGGGACTTGATATGTCTAATTATACTTCCTTTTTACCTTTGTCAAGTGAAAGATTAGTAAAACTAGACAATTATATGAATAAAATTTAAAAACAATAATTTCTTCTTCAACCTATGTATCTCATTTTTCTATAGTTCTTTCACGATAGGAGCCCAGAGCTCCATTTTATATGTTTCACTGTACATATCCCTTCTGAGTAGACTTCAAAATCAGGTTTTCCTGAATGCCTGTATCCCTGTTCAGGAAAAACACTTCAAAAAGATACTTCCAGCCCGCATGAATTGAATCAGGTATTTTTTCCTGTAAGTTCCACAACTGCATATTCAGCCGTAGCCACTTCCACAATTTCAAGACCCATTTTCCTCTGCCTTTTTCTATATCCCTTACATCATAACATGCCATATAGTTGATTTTTCGTATTTTTCATATCATGACATATTCCATAGCTTTGACCGTTTCCAAGATTTTTCCAGTTTCTCTGGGAGAATATTTTGAAAAACAACTCATCTCAAACTTCCGGACAGGATGATGGCTCTATATTCTTTAGCATTTATTCCTGCAACTTTTAAATGCTTCCTTTTTCCTGAATGGTAATATTCTAGTATTTCCTCCTTTGACTGTTAACATGAGCCTTACTCGTGAAACTGCAGGAAAGGCTTTCCTTTTCTTACTTCTGAAGGAGTATACCCATGAAAATTCTTAAAAAGCCAGTCCAAATGAATCAGGTGAATCATAGCCGTATTCAAATGCAATTTCTATTATTTTTCTCATCTGTTTCACGAATCTTCTTTGCAGCTTCAGTCAGCTTCCCTTGCCCTTATATACTCGGATAAAGTTGTTTCAGTCAGAATTGAAAAATATCCTGCGGAACATAGCATATGAGTAGCCCTGACAGTTCTAAAATCCTCTTTTCATCAATTTTATCTTTCATGACACTTTCAATATAATCAATGGTTTTTATTAAATCCTTCAATCATTCTCATTTGCTTTTTCTCCTTTCAATTCTATTATAACAGTTCCGAAGTCTTGATTTCCTATAAAGGCTGTACAGAAATTTATAGGGTTTTATTCAATCTTTAATATTTTTACCATATTTTTGTATGATATAATTATAAAAATAGGACAGGAGCTGAGAAAAATGAAAAATATACAGTTATGAAACTCTCGATTCAACTAATGAATTTATGAAAAATAATATTTCAAAATTTGAAGAATATGATGCGGTTACAGCTAGAAACTCAGACTCTCAGTAAGGCAAAGAGGGAAATACATGGGTTTCACAAAGGGAATGGCTCTTTTACGTTTCTCGTGAAAAAGATGAAAATAGCAGCATTGACGATTCTGAATATTTAAAATTGCCTTTAATTACAGGACTTTCCGTCATAAAGGGGACTTAGAAAAATAGAAAATCTTGACTATATGTTTAAATGGACTAATGATGTTTATCTTTTATGGAAAAATAACAGGTATTCTCGTGGAAAGAGTTGAAAATAACTTTTTTTGTCAGAATTGGAATAAATATAAATAATTCACTGCCTGCCGAACTTTCAGAAACAGCAGCTTCCATTTCTGAAATAACTGGAAAACACTATGATATTAAAGAAATTATTACTTCAATTATGAAGAGTTTAAAATTCTATTTGAAACATTTTCTAAATGGAAAATGGGAGGAAATCCTTCTTGAAATTAATGAACTTAGCTACCTGAAAGAGAAAAGGTTCATCTCAAAATAAACAGGGCTTATTTTTCAGGAATCGTAAAAATATAAATCATAATGGAGAACTTGAAATACTCATTGATGACAAAAATACATACTTTTTCTGTGGGAGAAGTTTTTGAAGAAAAATGAGAGTTATCAGATAATTGCTAAAAATTAGAGATATAAAAACACCGCCAACATATATATTGACGGTTTTTATCTCTCTCCAATTTCTGAATTAAGCTATATTTTAAACAGAAACTTTTTCCTTCAGATAAAAGTTATTAGTAAATAACTCTGAACCTAATCCTCCTCTTACATTGTGACCTTTGTATCATATCCGGCATTAAATGTCATCCAAATCAGTGTTATCTACACCGATAGTTCAGGTCAAATTTTCCACTTCCTCTTCTATCTTCTTTCTCACTTCTTAACATGTACCAGTCTGCTGAAGTAAATCTTACTCTCGCTTTTGATTTTGTATTATTACTTTTTCCTAATCTCATTTTCAGTAAGCTGCCGATAATCCAACAGATAGCTGAGTTTTACTGCTAATGGCTGAACATATTTAAATTCTATTCCTACTAGGTTTTTACTGAAAGTAGTCATTTCCTTCCACTTCTAATCTGATTTGTCCATTGTCTTCTTTGATGTCATTAACCTTCCATATTCTATTTTCAATGCTCCATATGGTCTCAAATGTGTTCTTTCAGATAATCTATATCATATCCTAAATTTGTCTTGAAAAGCTGCCCCGTATGAAGAATAATCAGATTTTGCATCAAATATTTCATCTACAATCCAGAATTTACGTTTTCATTTCATTTCTACTTATAAATACATCTCCTGCAACTGTCCATTGTAATGAACCATTGTAATCTGTCACCGGTGACATTGTCTTGAAAAATTCCGGCTTTTATCATAGTCTGATTTTTCTGGATTTTCCGATATCTTTAAATCTAAATCTATTGTTAACTGCTCCTCGCATACCATCCCTGAACTGTTTCCAAGTTTTACTGTTTCATTTTCACGAACGTAAGCTACACCATATGCATCACTTGTGTAATCAATAATTCCTGCTGTATCTGTGTTATATTCATTTCTCATACCAAATACTTTAATCTTATTGCTATCTTTAGTCGTATTTCTCCAATTATTCTGTAGGTAATTAAATTCTTTATCCAGTGTATTTCCTGTAGCATTAACTCTTTGCTGGATATTTGCATATTGATGTCCTTTCATTTCATCAATTGCCTGAGCTAAGATATGCGCCTCTCCTTTTCCTAAATCATTTAACTTATTAAATAGATCTCTTCCATCAGCCTCTACACCATATCTTTGTTCCAATCCATTCAGGAAGTTATATGTATTAGTATCCTGAGCAAAAAGCTGTATAAGGTATTTTTAACTAAATATACTTTTCTAGAGCACCTGTAGATAGATTCTGAGTTGCTGTTGCAAACCATGTCAAACTTCCGGCACCTAACGTAAACTTAGTTCCTGTTCCTGCAGCCGCCATATTTAAAATCATTGTATTATATGGATCAATTATATTGTTACCTACTTCTATTGTCTCTACTGTCTGTATATCTTGCCGCTTCACTCACCGAATATTAAATTAATTTTTGCAGTCCTGTTAAGTTGTTAATTCCTACAATCGGGTGTGTGTAATTTACTCCTGATGTATCTCTATACATTCCAAGCGAACCAACTTTTTCATTTGTTGAATACTTCCTAAACCTGTTGTCTAAATCAATTATTGAGGTAACTCCACTTGGAGAAGTTACTGATACTGTACTAGGCGTACTAGTTCTTGCATTTGTATCAACATAGGTAGGTACAACAGTTGAACCATTTATTTTAATTGTCGCTGAAGTTGTTCTGCTGGTGCTATAATTTCTATTCCTGCTACTGTTTTTCCTGTCGGACTTCCTGTTTTTCTTACAACTCCTTCTGCTCTGCTCTGTATTTGTAACAGTTCCTGTTATACCACCACTAGTTTTCATTTGTAAATGTTCCTGTAGAACTCCCAGATATCCGGCTCTATTATTAGGTCCATCCATATAATCTGTCCGTAGTTCTTAATTACTCCTCCACCTGTTGCAACTACACCTAAAATACCTGTATATTTGGTGTTGGAACTGTTTTTAATAATTCTCAGTTTTTCCCTACGCACTATTATCAACATACATTCTTTTCTGTATTCTTTCCACTAATTCTATTACTCCTGTACTGCTGTTTATTGCTCTTGAACCACTTCCCGAAGCAAACATTCCAATTCCTTCATCCACTGCTACTTTATTGTTCCATTATGTTATTGTTCCGTTTGAAGTTGCCATTCCCATTCAGTATTCTGGAACCGGAGCTGCTGATAAATTACTTCCACTTACTGAAATTACTGCATTATTTGTAGCATTTCCATCAGTACTATATGTGTCATTACCTTCCCTGTTCCTCTTCCAAAATCAATATTTGCATTATTCACCACTGTTCCCTGGGGAGTAAATTCCATAAGTATTGTTTCCTGTAGAAGTCAATGCAACATTATTTAGTTACTGTTATATCACTATTATTAGAATAAATGTATTTTGCTTCATTTCCTAATGTAACTGTTCCATTTGCTGTTAAAGCTGTTGTTCTGTATTTTTAATTACATAAACCAAATGAAGAATCTCGATCTGTCATATCAGTATCAGAGCTTATCTTCCTGCTGTTCCAGTAGTAAATACTCCAACTCCTTCATTCGCTCCAACTCTTACTTTTGACCCTGCATTTAATGTGACATTTCCTTCTGTTGAATAAATTCCTACTCCTTTATCTCCAACTGTGATTTCTCCTGTCGAACCATGAGTTACTGTCGTTCCAAAAATACCGTAGTTTTTATTTCCACCAGTAATTTTACCATCATTTACTATATCTGTTGCTGCATCATTAGTATAAATTCCTACACTTGGAACAGAACCTGCTGATGCCGCCAAATTAATTTCTCCTCTATTTATCAATGATGAGCTGTTATTAGCAAACATTCCAACTTGTTCCTGCCCTGTCATATTAATTTTTGCATTTGTATCATTTGTCAATGTTGCTTTATCTCCTATCATTCCGATAGATTTATCTCCTGATAAAGTTAACACTCCATTTCCTGTATTTGTTCCAATAGCATCAGTTTTTGTTCCTGCTGAATTATTATTTTTTACATAAATTCCATGTGAAGTTGTTCCATCTAATGTAATGTTTCCTTTGTTTACAATATTAGTTGTTCCTTCACCGGGTCTTCCTCCAAATTCATTTACTTTAGGTGCTCCAGTAACTGCATCTTCCCTATATGCCAATCCTAATAATCCGATTGAACTATTTCCACCAACATTTACAGTACCTTCATTATTTACTTCAGAACCGTTTACTGCGTAAATTCCTACAGCACTGTCATTGTAGGATTTGTTGTTAACTGCTCAACATTTATTGTAGATGATGCATCTGTATTCACTTTTCCATAGTTTATGAATAATCCTACTGCTCCGTTTCCTGCGTCTGTTCTGTCTGCTGAAACTTTAGAACCTGCTGCAAGATTTATTTGAGTCTCATTATTTGAAGCTGCTGAACTACTTGAACTCATATCAAGTCCTACTACACCTTTCATTCCTGTTGCTGTTAGGTCTGAAGAATTTAGGTTTGCTGTTACTGTTTTACCTGCTTGTAAATTTAAAACTGCACGTTGAACTAAATATCTTTTAACAAATTTAAATGAATCTGATGATTCATTAGCAATATTAGTAGCTAAACTTTTATCAATATCTGCATTAATATTATAATTTAACATTCCATCTATAAATGCTTTTTTTATAATTAGTATATGCAGTTGTTCCATCTTCTCCATTTACAACTTGAATTCCTGAAGCCGCAATACCTAAATCAGTATCTATAGATGTTAAATTTACTATTCCTTTATCTTTAAATTCAAATGGAATAGCATCATTTGACATAACAACTATTTTTGTATTTGCATTTGTTGTTATATCACTAAAGAAGATCCTTGTACTCCTATTGCTTTTCCTCTTAAAATAACTGTACTTCCTTGTAAATCAATTTTTCCCATTGTTTCCACTATAAATAGAATAGCCATTTCCTTTATAATCTAAAATTGAATTCTTTAAATTTATATTACTTGTAGAACCATCACTGTATGCACCAACTAATCCATCAGATAATTTCATAAAAACTGTTTCTCTGCTCAATTTGCCCTCCATTTTGTAGCATAGAATCCAACTCCATTACTTCCAGAAATAGTAACTTTAGGAGTTCCTATTGATGAATCTGTTACAACCGTTACTCCTGATGGATTAACAGTAGTTGATGGTTGAGTAACTGCTGCTTCTGTTACAGTAATTTTCCCATCATTTTTTGCATAATATAGTACTGCATCAGAACCAGTAACTTCTCCTGTAACACCTTGATTCAATGTAACTGTCGAACCAGCTCCTTCAGAATACGCTAAAGTAAATCCTTTTCCACTAACTGTTGTTGAAGATAAAGGTAACGAATTATTTATTTTCAATGTCCCTCCATCTTTTGCAGCAAACAATATTGCATTTTTTCCACTAACCTTAAAATTATTAGCTGTATTGTTATAAATTAAATTATTATTTGCACTTCCATCTGAAAGATATCCTATATTATCTTCTCCACCAAGAGTTATTCCACTATTTGCCGAATCATTAAACGTAATCTTGGCTTCTCCTGTTCTAAGAGCTATTGAATTTTTAGAATTATTCTCTAGATCACATTATAATTGTTTATATCTAAATTTGTAAATCCATTATTGGAAATTTGTAAAATCAAAATTTAGTCCAACTGAATTTTTGAACTTTTGTCAAATCTCCTTTTGTATCACCATAAGTAGCATCTTGCGAGTTAAAGAAGCTCCCCCAACTTGAATATTAAATTTTGAATTTAAAAAATTATTTGAGCTAGTGTCTGGTTCTGACAGGAAACTCGCTCCTACTGATTCATCTCCATATATTTCAATCGGTGTATTAAGTTGAATATCTGCATGTGCCATTTGTTCACCAGAAGTATCATTGTCAGTAGCTATTCCTAAACTATTTTTAGCAAATAACTGCATTTTACCATTATTAATTGAACTTCTTGTTATTCCTTGCGTATTGCCTGAACTGTATGCCCATCCTACACTTTCTGGAGCATAAAAAATTACACTTCCGTCAGAAGCATTTTCTATTTTATCACTTTCTGAAGTTCCATAAGAATAAGCTCCAAATATATGGTTTCCTGGAGTTGCTCCAGTTAATGCTGTACCTGAAGCATCAACAAATGTTCCATTTTGTGCATGTCCTATTATATTTCCCCTATTTACAAAAGTTATACCACCTGTACTAGTTACATTATCTATATTTACTACTGCTATTTTATTTCCATAAATATTAGTATTTGCTTTATGTATTAATTTAGCTTCAGCATTTCCTGAATCTGATGGATTTCCCATATAATAAATTGAATTTAAGTCCCCACCACTACTATTATTACCTACTACGTTAACTGTCATTGTATTGGGCAATGTAATCACTTTTCCACTTAAAGCGTAAAAGGCAGCTGTGTTATCACTATCTCCTGCATCAGAAGCTGGTAAATGTGGAACAGGTGTACCTGTTCCAGGATCGTTTGAAGGAGTATATGCTCCATTCTCGGTAGCGCCACTAAAATTATATTTAAGAGGATCTCCTACTCCGCTAAAATAGTTATTAAATGTTCCTGACAGCACTTCTACTTGAGCAATTAAAGCATTGTTTCTCAAAGGATTATTTACATTATAACCCCACGTCCAGTTGGGAACATTCTGATACGCAACATCAGTTGGAGGTGCTGAAGGAACCTGACTAATATTGACATTCTTTGGATTAATAATAGGTGGTGTTACCATTAATGGATCAAATGGTGGCAATCCCCCACTAGGCGTAGTAGGCACAAAATTAGGAGCCGGTTTATCTATTGCTAACGTTCTTAATGATGCATCAACCCAATTCTCTACTAAATTTTCCATTGCATTTCTAATGTTATTGACGATCACCATATTTAAATATTCCTTCTGTCTGACAACTGTATTTACTTTAGTACTATTTCTTTGAAAATTACACTTTCAGTCTTATCTCCATGACCTTTATACTTCCTCTCCAGCTGTTATAAAATCCATTTATTCCAAACTGGCATGAGCTCCATGGTGATTTTACTATGTATCTCCCTGTTCCATCAGTTGTACCAGTTCATGTTTGAATCTTTTCATCAGCTTATCATTGTCAGCTTTTGCCTCCTTTAAATAACTTCTTCATATCTGTTATCGATGTCTGAAGTCCTCTTTTGCTGTTTCACATCATCTTTTCCATTTTGCTGAAAAGAGATAACGACCCTGTAACGAGAAACGAAAAATAGCAATGCTGTATTATTTTATATCCTTACATCTCTTTACAAATGATCTTAACTCTTTTCAATCTTTTTCAAATTTATTCATAACTGTCTCCCACTTTCTTAATGTACTGTATTATTGCCGACTTCCCTTTATTGAAAAGCTTGAAATTTATTCTTCCGTTTTGAAACTTTTTTATAATCTCTATATTTGAACCTGTCTTTTTCATGCTATGATACTTGCTCTATTACTGCTGCCAGTAAAATTAAGCAGAATAAGAAAAATATTTGTTATATCCTTCAACATTTTACTTAACTAATTTCATTAGTTGCCAGTATTTGTTCCAGCTCAGCTATTTTCTGTTCTTTTCCTTTATCCAGCTTAGCTAAATTTTTATAATATGTATCATAATTGTTTAAAACTTGCTTATATTTGTCCTCGTACCATCTAACTGGGAGTCTTTTCTTTAATCAAAAAGGTTTTTCCCTCCTTCCTCTTTGCTTTAAGGTCTGCCACTTCATTTTTCAAGTTGAGCCTTCTGTGCTTCATTCCTTTTCTGTATAGCTTTCCTTCTCAAGCAAATCATTGAATTTATTTTCATTAAACTCAGACTTGCTCCAGACTTTGTTTTTCCGCTGAATAACATTGTCACTTACCAATAGTTGACTACAGCAAAAGTATTTTCTTTTCTCATAAATGTCTCCTATAATTTTCTAATTATATAAAATACTTTCTACCTTAATAGTATGATATCATTATATATATCTTTTGTTTTATTTGTTCCCCTATTATAGCATATTTTAAGATTATTGTATCCACTTTATAGTATTTTAATATATTTTATATATATTATATTTTCTATATATTTATTACTTTTGTTTTTTATCTGAATATTTATTCAACAAAAAGTTATTTTTATATTTTTAGGTTCCCATGAAATAACATTAGTAATACACTGCCAACATCATATCGATTTGTGTTTTCTATCTTTCTTCTTATTTCTGAATTAAAGATTGTATATTTTAAAACTATGAAACTTTTTCCTTTCTGATAAAAAGCTATTAGTAACAACTCTGAATCTCGTAATCCTCCTCTTACATTGTGACCTTTGTATCATATCCTGCATTAAATGTTACCTGAATCTTTGATTTTCTACTCCCATGTCTCAAAGTCTGCCTTTAAAGTTTCCTCTGTCATCCTTTTCTCTGATGTTGAACCAGTCTGCATCGTATACGCTTACTCTTGTTTGTTCTTTATTCGTAACATTTCCTACTCTTCCCAGTTCATTCATGGTCCCAGTCCTAAAGTAGTTACAAATGTTGTTCTTACTGCCGCTGGCTGTGCATCTGAATTCTATTCCATTCTGGTTTTACCGAATAGTAGTCGTTTCTCATCTACTCAGCCTTATTTTCCTGATTTTTCCTCGATCAAGCCCAAATCTTCCAGTATTCAAGTTTTAAGCTTCCATATGATTTTCGATAAGCTTTGTTCTTTCACTGTTCTATATGTTGCAGCTCAACTCATTCTTTTACTGCTACCCACATGTTGTATAGTCTGATTTTGCATCGAAAGATTTCACTCCACTACTAGATATTTTCTATGCAGCACTCACTTCCCTGGATACATATCCTTCTCCCTGAGATCGTAACCACCGGTAAACTTCCGTTATGGTCTGTTGCCGGTGACATTGTCTGAAGATTCCTCGCTCCAGCTATAGTCTCGATTTTTCTTTTGGATCCTCCCACAGGTTCTTAAACTTGAACTCCAGCAGGTGTACCGCTCCTGCACATACCATCTGCTGTTTAAAACTGCCTCAAGCTTTTACCGTTTAATCGTTCATGTAGGTATGCAACCATATGCATCGCTGTGCATAGTCGATAACTCCTGCCGTATCCGTACGTATTCATCTCTTCATTCCGAAATACTTTTATTTTGTCGGACTGTTTAGACTCTAGTATCCCATCTCTCTCGCCAGGTGGAGTGATTCTCCTTTGTCTACCGAAGTCTTCCAGTTCCCTGTGTTCTCTGCTGCACATTTGCATATTGGTGTCCCATCACCATCATAAGCTGAACAGTAATATTTCCACATTATTTCCAACCGAAATTAATTTATTAAATAATCTTTCCTTGAAGATGTTTCAACCCATATCTTTGTTCTAATCCATCAGCAAAATTATAAACCTTTGTCACGTTCAGTTTAGAAGATAATTTTGCTAACATATATTGAACACCAGCACCAGCGTTGCTAAATCAAGTTAATAAACCAGAATATATACCCATTGAAATGAGATTACTAAACACAGCCTGACGCAATGTAACACATTTCCACCAACTTCAACATATACTGAGTTTGTTGCCTGCAGCTCAGCCCTATAACTACATCCATTTCAATAATGCAATGATTCAACTAATAACAGGACTTGTCCTCGCCAGCATCCATATACATTCCGAACTGAACAGAACTAGTCTTGTTCCTCAAGTGTATTTACTGAAATCTAGTCACTGCTATTCCATTTTATAAATTGTTCCAACAGCTGAACCTGCGGGACACTATATTACACCCCTTCCCTGTTAGTTTACTTTGAGTTCCAACTTCTGATCCACCCAACAGATTAACCGTCCATAGTTACAAAATTACTTTCCACCATCACAACCCATCTACGAGTTAATAGTTATTGTTCCATGGTTTGTAATGCATCACCTTGTTGACTACTCACAACTCCTGAAGGATTCCAATTACAGTTATTGTTCCATACATATCCCTTACTTTATCCAGACATACCTAACACCGTCTAAATCAGTTTATTGTTGCAGTTGAACTACAAGTACCATTACAAACTCGCCTTGTCCAGTTCCATACACCAAACAGCAAGAACCTTTACACTATTAGTTCCTTCATTTACAACTTTTCTCCAAACGCTGGTGTTACGCACACACAAATCCCAGCCAACCTATCATACATACCTTCATGATCCAGAACCCACCGTAATTGTTCCATAGTTAGTCGCATTCCTCCATATCCTGTACTCACATTTCCAAAAACAGCTGCAAAATTCAATTTCCAACTAACTATTCCCAACACAAGTTAACTCCACTAAGTCAAGTAGCTCTACTTGTGATATTAGCTGCTCATCTTAGAATATATACACTGCACTGTCTCCCTAACGCTACTGTTGAAGGTGCTTATTATTAAAAGGTATTGTTCCTTAATACATAACCAAACGAATAACTTCCTATTGTCATTACTCCAGCATCATTTATTGTCACCTAATAGGTAAGACCCAACAAAATCTACAGCTTCATCCAAACAACATTAAATGTAGCAGCTTGTATATCTATATTAGGGAACATTTACATCAGCAGTACGAATACTTCTACCCTCCATCTCCAATATTACGACAAGATGTTCCACTTCACTCGTTACATTTTACCATAAAATATTGTAAAGGAATATGTTCCACCATTTGGTTGTTCCATTACTTTGTTAGTTACTCCCGGTCATTAGCAAACATTCCTACCTTAGTTTATTTTCACTACTGACCTCCTACTGTAATAATATTGTTATTTAGAACAGAACTGCTGACTGTCCAAACATACGTCACCTTCATCAGCATTACACAATTTGTCCATCATTTTTCGCAAGTTCTTTCTTCCTCCATTCCAACCGCCTTTTCACCAGTTCAGACAGTACACTAACTCGCTACCCATTAGGTTGCATTTACTAAGCTAGTAGCAACATTTGCGTGTCATTATCTTCAACGTAAATACCATAAGCATCCTTTTCGCGCTAACCAGAGCATTGTTATTTTGTAACGGAACCTGACCATATACCCGAGCATCTTTGAAAATCATCTCCAACTAATGCTCCTGTTGCTGGTTTAACCTTTGAAGAAAGTCCTAAACCCCATTGAACCATCTCCTCCAACACTGACTGGAACCACTACGCATTGCACATCGAGTCATTACTACAGCGTAAACTCCAACTGCGTTACTATTCGCCGTATCACTGCTGTTCTTTCAACTTCAACTTTGGCACCACTGTTAATACTTTGCTTGCGCATAGTTGGCATAGGAACTAACCTGCTCAACTGTTCTCGCATCAGTCTTCTATCTGCTGAAACTGAACCCTCCAGCAAAGATTTGATGAGCTTTTCGGTACTTTGGAAGCTGCTAATTTACTGGAGTTCACAGTAGTCCAATAACATGATCTACCTTTTTATTGCAGTTAAATCACTTGGAATTAAGGTGCTGCAGCCAGTTTTTCTCCTGCACCTAAATCTTCTGCTCTTGCCACTCAAACTTTTACAATGTGCCCACATCGTTATCTCACTCCACCAGCATTGCCAATGATTATCAACATGCCCTTTATCGATATTATAAGCCTCCAAATCCATCCATCGCTGCAAGTGCGTAAAGTTACGGTAAGCAGGTTCCGCTGAATCTGTTCTTCCTCTGTTGGTAACTCGTTATGGCACGCACTGTAAGTAACTGTAGATCTAATGACGTCTCAGCATTTCAATATTACCGCTGCTGCATCATTTCCTGAGTAAACATTAAAATTCATACCCATGTATCTATAGGTTGTGTTGCTGCAGCTATCTTTTACATACCCAACTGAATTACCTCTTTAGTGTAAGAGTTGCACTATTCATTTTTATTGTTCCACCACTATCAACATAAAAGTGCTATCCATCTCCAGCACAATCTAATGAACCATTTGTTAAATCAACTCTGCCCTCCTACAGAAGCTATTCGCTGCTGATCCATCTGCTACTTTTATTTATTATTTGCGGGTATATGTATTTCGGCTCCATCTGCTGCTGCCATAAGTCCAATCGCATATCTGCCAAGTTATTGCGCTAATTCACCAGGTTGTATATATTGTCACCCGTTGGTGCTGTAGCTCTATTTATAGTAACTCCTGTTCCTGTTCCTGCTGCATATACTGCTCCCGGAATTCTTCTTATTCACTGTACCTGCATCATTTTCACAGAAGTCTCCAGATATATTCAACTCATCTGCTGCTTACCTTTGCTCGCTGCTGAAGACATAATCGCACAGTATTGCATCAGTTGAAGTATATTTCAACTCTCCACCATTATTTGTCTGACCAGCTCTTGTAGAACCTTTTGCTACACTCAAGCAAGCTTTCCTTTTACCATCTTTTAATTCTAGCATTCCAGTTGATTACTGATCCTCCACACGGTATACTATTATTATCTTTTGTAGTTGTTCCAATGTTCTCAGTTATTTTTCCTGTACCCAGATTCAGTAATACATTCGTCTTCGCGATAACTCCAATCTACACCTTCAGTTTGTCAAATACATTTATAGTTTTGTTAAATTTGTCGGTGCAAAAGAGTACATTCCAAAATCCACCTTCAATAAGTTCTGAACCACCACCATGTTTTAGAATCCATGTTTGTAATGTTATTACGCGCTGTTATTACTAACTGCTGTAGTTGTAAAATTCCTTGGTTTCCTTACCCTAGCTGCTCCAAAATTTGCTTTCTTTAAACCTCCTTCAATCCTTTAGAACTATCTGCTGTTTGTGGAATACAGCACCCACGTTATCAGTCTCCATAAAATCTCCATAGGGTTATCTCAGATCGCATATTTGGTTCAAGCATCTTTCAGTCAGGTATATTCCTGCTGAATCCTGTCCATAGATTTAAACCTCCATTTCCTTTTATTTACAGAATAGCCGGGCGAGGGAGATACGTGATCCAGTCAACGAATATTGGGGCTATTTTTGTCCAGTTTTCATTAGTTCCTGAGTTACATTATATTATGTGACCGTACCAGAAAACATCATTAGAAACTAAGAAATCCTCCCATAAGCACTCTGTATCCATTACTGGTAGTCATCTTCACAAGGGTTGACAACCTTCCGGCTTTTGAGCAGGTCAACTGATCCTTGTTTCACCAGTATGTTGCTGTGGCAGTGGTACTCGTTAAAGAAGTTACTTTCCACCTCTATAACGAGAGTACTTCCTGGAGTCAACGAAGTTACGCATTCGTCTGGCAGTATATGTTGTCCGTTTGTTTGTGCGGTGTAACCAAACTACCCGTCAGTGCATCATTGAATGCAGCAAAGTTCATCATTTGCAAGGACTGAACTGACCATTAATTATAGATGAATTTTGTTAGCATCCATGTGCCATCTATGCTACACTCCCCCAACGTACTTGAAAGCTAATTTCTTCCAATGCCTGCGTATATAAAATATCTCCCGAACTATTATAGGATATCGATTGCTGTACCAGGAATCCCTCACCACTGCTTGTCCCTGTTCCAGACGTTTCTAGACCATGAAACCACCAGTTGGTATCGCTGGGATCCCTCAAGCCAGTTAGTAGCTGCCAAGGTGTTGAACCAGAATAATTATTGTAAGTATAATTCAGCCATTCTCCTGCCTTGCTACTAGTATTTATATCTCCTCCTGTTATAGCAACACCTTCAATTGCCGTGGCATTATTGGCTTGTCCTATAGCCACAAATGATGACCCATTACCATTTGATACAACTTTTTAATGATAATTGCGGAGGATTATTACTAGTACGTCAGCATCGTTTCTACTGGTGCAGTGAATCATCTGGCTCATATCCGGTAAAACAATTGAAGGTAGCTATAAGTACACTTGCCGGAGAAGCTCTTTAGTAAATTGATCTAGGTCTGGCAGAGTATTTACTATTCCATGCCATCAACTGGCTGCAGCAGTTCATCGTTTTAGTTAAACCATAGTACGGCCAATAACTGATCTTGGAAGTTGTTGAAGGACTTTCGAATCTCACAGATTGTGGTAAGGTTGATACATACTGCTATTTGCAGATAAGGTATCTGTTGGTTTACTATAATCACCATCTCTTTTCAAATATTCCCTCATATGGATACTTCCTTCTTATTCTCACTTTCATGTTCCTTCAAGTTGTTATAAACACAGTGACTCCAAACTGCACATGCACCCCACAGATTTTGTATAACATGGTTCTCCTGTTCCATCAGTTGTAGCCGGTAGTCTAGATGAATCTTTCATCAGCTTGTCATTTTCAGCTTTTGCTTCCGACAACTTCTTCATGTCTGCTATTGATGTCTGAAGTCCCTCTTTGCTGTTTCTATCATCTTTCCGTCATTAGCTGAGTGATAACGATCCTGTTATAGAAACGAAAACAGTAACGCAGGTATTGTATTTATATCCTCACATTCTTTACAAAATGATCTTAACTCTTTTCAATTCTCGCAAATTGTCATTCATAAACTCAGTCTCTCACTTTCATATGTATGCATCTATTATTACTGGCTTCTCTTCTTGAAAAGCTGAATTCGCCCTCTGTGTGCGCTCCTTCATCTGTTGTGTGTGTTGTTGCCACCGGTTCTTCTTCCCTTGATACTCTCCCACTATTCTGCTCGGATCCAAATTCCAAGTACTTAGCCACGCTCTGTGCCTCTATTCTAAGCAATAGCTATTTGTCTTTGGATCTGTATAACCTCTCATTACTACCTCGTAGTCATTGAAGCTATATATTCGACGAACTGATAACATTTCAAGTACTTTCGCGGTTTTACTATCAGATTTATCAGTCAAAAGTTCAATGTCTTTCATCCATTACTACTATCTGCTGATCAGGCACCTTATGCTCAGAGTCTGTTATGTCTATTCTTTCTATTCTCAAGACGTTTATTCATTGTATTTTATCTGTGTTGTAGTCAGCTTTTCTCGCCAGCAGACGATAATGAAGATATCGCACCAACATTGCTATTCCGCTAGCACATGTTGATCTTCAGCTCATGCGTCTGCCTCTCCTTCCGCTTGATCTATCTCTTTTGAATAGTCAATTTTTCCTTCTTTCAGCTTTTCGCATTTTCTGATGGTTTTACAAATTTAGTCCTCAGATAAACTTCATGGTATCCAGTCTGTCTGTGTACTGTACCACTTTTGCATTTGTACATGCTCATTAATGCCCAAGTCCCTATTGTTACTAACTCATACTACGTCTCCTTCTCTCTCTACTAAACATAATTTAATATTGTCATAATATCTCTGGAAATTATCTCACTAGTTTCAAATCCTTCAATCTCTGTTCCATTTTATCTAGCATTTTCATTTGTTTTATGGAATGTTTCTGGCTGTTTATTTCATTTACTCTCTTTAATTCTTGGATTTAACATCCATCTTTTCGCTTTCGCTCATGTGTATTGGCCTCATTGCCCTTAGCTTCGCTTGCTTCTTTACTTCCGCTTCCTTGTTTTTTGCTCAAGTTTCTCATTTGTCTTTTTGGTAGCATGTTTCATGGAGCACATTGTTACAGGTACCGCTTTCTTCTGTTACTGAGCTAAAGTTCCTGCTTTCGCCTTTTCTTCACTGCTTTTCTCTGTGTTTTCATCTTAAAAGTCTTTCATATTCGGGTCTGTTTTTTCTGCCATTGATACTGTCCTATTGCAAAATGCCAGTAAACGCCATCCTATCTATCTTTTTAGCTTACATCTTTCTTTCCTTTCGTAAGTTTCTAGTATTCTATGATTTTGGCTCTTTCTTCCTATTTTTCTTTGTCTTTGCTGTTTTTCCTTGTCTCGCTAGTTTCACTTGGCAGTGTACCCACTACTTCATACATCCGTCAAGTTCTTTTCTTCCCGTTCACACTCTGACTTCACTTCTTTCATAAAAGTCACTATTGCCGCTCTTGCTTGCATCGATCCAAGTTTTTTCCATCGGTGTTCTTGGTCACCCTCTGCAACCACCTCTTCTTCAACTGCAACTTCAACTGATTTGTGCCAGCTTTTCTCACCTTTTCAGCTCACCTCTTAGGTGTTCTTGTGGCTTTTCTTTTCTGCTTCCCGCCGATAGTAGTCATCCCTTGCCTCTTCAGTACATCCTGGCACTGTCTGCTATGTCTTTGACATTGCCGTAGTAAAGGTCCTGCCACATATCTTTTTCATATTATTCTTCCTTTCATCGTATGAAATAGTTGAAAAATACATTGTTTTATGACTATTCTACTTTTATAGCTTTGAAACAGAATTTAGAAAACATTGTCTGTGCCATTGGCGAGTTTCAGATAATGAACTGCTGTTTCATGCCAGTAAAATTAAGAGATGAATAAAATGTTTTGTGAGTTTAAGGTTTTAATTTATTACTTATGCATTATTCAATATCTAGCTACCTGCTTAAGTTCTTTTCTTCATTACTCAGCGATTTTATAATATGTATCATAATTAGTTTAAAACCTGTTTATATTTGTCCCTGTGCCATCTAACTTCAAATCCTTTTTCAGTTTTCAAACAACTTTCTTTTCCTTCCTCCTTCGTTAAGGTCTGCAACTTCAGTTTTCAGTTGAGCTTGTAGCTTCAAATTTTTCTTCAGCTTTCCTCAAGCAAATCATTGAATTTGTTTTTCATTGAATTCAGACTTGCCTCCAGACTTTGTTTTTCGCTGAATACTTTGTCACATTATACAACAGTTGACAGTATTTTTCTTTTCATACGTCTCTCCTTTAATATAGCATTACTTTGAACTAACATTATATTAAATAGTGTTACTAATAAAGTATTGTTTACGATTCTAATGTTCATATGTCATATTCATATGTCATTTCTATCTATCAATCATACGTATTATTAATATTGTACTAGTTTGTTTAATTACTCATATATAATTTTTATAGACATATATATATATTTTTAATATCATTCTTTTTATTTAAATCAACTATATTTATTTCAAAATTCTATCATTACCTTCATCTTGTCAATGACTGACAAAAGATTCACATAAAATTAATAACTATAAATCTTTTCAGGAAACAGAATTTATTTTACTATGATAGTAAATAAACAAACGATAGAGGTACCCAAAACGAAAATCAAAATTATTACATACTATTCTTATTTTCTGCTCATTAAAGCATTTATCAGCAATGGTCTTCAATCTAAAGAAAACATCAAAACCTGCACAGATATCCAAAACTTTGAGCATAAGGATATTTTTAGAAATATCAATAAGTCTGAGCTGGATGCAAAGAAAATCAAAATGAAGCAGGAGATAAAAGCAATCTGTTTACTGAATGAAGAAAACTTCCTCACTTGGAATAGGTCATTTTCATATGGTATAAGGAGGGAAGCTGAAATGAAGAAAGTTTTCTCTCAGTTAGTGGAATGATATGATACAAAATATCAAAGTTACCTAAAATAATGGTGATAAGTATTCGCATGGAAAAGCAGACAGGAATTAAAATAATTTAAAAACAGTATGCTGACATTGAGGAACTGACAAATGCTGTATAGCAATAAGATTTACAGTTATGTTTATCTTCAAGAGACTTGAAGCTTCTTGAAAAATGCTTAAGCTCTGATAACAATGAAAATGTAAAAACAGTAGTAGTGTGGCTAATTCTCAAATGGACTTTTATCCAGCTAATGATCTAAATGTTAACTTTGAAAGGGAAGGAACTAATCCAAAAAGCAAAAGATATCAACGATCAAGATAGACCATGCAAGTATTGGAAAATATGAAAGAACTGAAATAGGAAAAGTCTGACCCTGACCCGAATTTTCCAATTTCTGCAAAATTTACTTTCAAACGTAGAGTAGATAATCCAGACCCTTCGGAAAATGAGAAAAATGGCTTTGTGATGTTTAATAGATGTAATACGTGTAGTCAAAAATGATTTTTCAAAAGAAATATAATGTGTACTGCACCCAAAATCTTGAACACAAGATAGAGGTGTACAAATAGATATATTTTTCCTATCATTTACATTTCTAAATAAAATAGCTTCATTGAAACTGAAATTCACATATACTATGACATACTTTGGAAAAATCGTGTAAAATATAAACATAATAAATAAATTTTAACTTGTGATACTTAAATAACTATTAAAAGATCAGGTGATAAGTTATGGATTATGCTGAGTTATGAATGAAAAATCAAGGATGAATGACAACTCTGAAAGGACAAAAGCTCATAATGTGACAGAGGTGGACTATTCCTCCATTTATATTGCATGCCCCTGATTATGCAATGGCAAATATTTTTATTATACCAGCACAGACTACAACAGTGACTTTGAAAACAAGAATTAAAATCATTAAAGCAATGCGTACAAGATTTGGAATAGACAACCTGTTCGTAGGGCTTTACCTGAGAACCCTGAGGCACTGTAGGTTCTAAGTTTCACTATCCTAAAAAGGTATTGATTATGTGGAAGACCATACTTAAGGATTATAAGGATATGGCCTAGTCTTGAAGAAATTGATCCTGAGAAAGGATAAGACTCTTTCATCTATTCTGAAACTGCAAAAAGACAGGATAAAGTTTCCGGACATGAATATAATAACACGGTCTGCAGGTCCTATTTCTACTGTTGTCTATAAGAGCCTATTGAATCTTTTTAAAGACACTGAAAAGATCCCGAAAATCTTTCATAGATTATTGAATTCTGCACCTAGAAATTCATTGAGATGGTTTGAAGTATTCATGAGGAACTAGGTGCTGTAGGAACCAGTTTTTCTGATCCTGTGTCATGTATGATGTTATAAGCAAATCCCAGTTTGACGAATTTTTCCTTACCATATATATTATGATAGATGAATTTACAAAAATTATGGGAAGGAAGTCAGGTTCTCATATTTGTGGAAAAACCAACAAAAATATGGACTGATTTAGCTGATGCAGGACTCTTCAGTGGTGGATAACCGTGAAGACCTGCACGAAGTAAAACTTACAGTTGGAGACAGGATGCGATAGCATGGAAATGTCCTCCTGTAGATGTTAGTTTACGGAACAATTGATGATGTAATTAATTCATGTAAAGAATGTATCATGCAGAGAGTCCAAAGGGATTTATTCTCAACACAGGGTGCCAGCTGCCTATTGGAACTCCTGAAGAAAAACGTAGATGTATCTATATATGCTGCAAGAAAATACGTGAAGAGGGCAAAACTGGGGCAGATGCTCAAAGGAATACAGAAAAGAAGAATAAAAGCTTTAAAATTGGAGGAAAACCGACCAATGATACACAAATAATTTCAGATTTCTTGGAGTAGAAAACTACCTTCATAAAATAAATATATATCAGAAATAAAGGAAAAACCGTTATTATCGAAAATGAATGGAAAATAGGACCTGATAAGAAACTGATATGGAAACATTCTGTCAGGGAAATAAATTAGGATGTATATGTTGCAGCTCGTTACCGATTGTAGAATCAATCAGATCAATTATATGAATTTTCTCCCGAAAAGGATAATTATAGAACCTTCAGGAGTTGCGCAGCTGTCAGATATTTTAAAGGTATGTACTTTAACAGGAATCATGGTATTGAAATATCAGATCAAAATAGTGATAGTGGATATTGAAAGTTCTGAAGACTGTCTGGAAGATTTTGAAACTTTTATGCTGACCAGATTGAAAATGCAAGCATTATAGTGTCAGCAATATTGAGAGTGAAAGACAGCGATATCGACAGAATTATACTTAAAATGATAGGGAGATAAATCCCAGCTATCTATTTTCAAGGAAGACTGGAGAAAACATAAGTGAAGAAATAGAAGCCATTCTGAAGAATCCAGAAAAATATAAGAAACTGCTAAAAGAATCTGATACTCTCATATGGTACACTCTCTAGAAGGACATCATCACCATCATCCCAGACAATATTTTTGACTCTGTATCTTTCAGCAATATGAAAGAGTTTTTCTGAAAAAGATATGAAAGAATTGAGGAAAAATTGCAGCAAGGATATTTTGGTAGTTATATGCAAGGGAATTATCCTTCAGATTCTGAAGAAAGCTCAGAAAACTTTAAATACTGGCATTACAGATCTGTCTCATTTAATTTTACAAGATGAAAATGGACTCACCAAACTTTTGATTCAGGTGCTAAATCAGGAAAATGTAATATTAATAGTAAGCAAAACGAAATAAGATGAAAGATATTTTTAAAGTACAAGCTACAATTTCATATTTTTATATAGTGATATTTTTACAGATTGAAAAAGGAATCCGGGTTTGAATCCGGAACAGCTCACTTTACTGTATTATGGACGAAAACTCAATAGCCACTCTTCCGGGAAGGTGAGATGAGAGGTTAAGTCAGGAGACCTGCTATATAATTTAATACAAATTTTTCGTGGGGAAAAGATCGATTTGATTAACTGTCTATTTTGTCCATTTTTATTATTTAATCATAATATTTCAGAAATTTTCATCTTGCAGGCAGAAGGACAGTAACACATAATAAAAAATTATAAAATTTGATATTACAACTTATTATAGGAGGAATTTTACATGAACAGAAATGATCAAATGACACCGATGGAAAGATTCTTGAGGTTTTCGGACCGGAGGTGATATGGACAGAATATCAATGCCACTTATATGCTCAATGTCAGGAAAATGCAGGAATGACCTACATGAAAAGAGATCTACTGCAGAAAATGAGGCAAATGCCAGATTGAAGCATATACGATTTTGGGAAATGACGTCCTTATTGCTGAATATGGTCTTCATACTGTAGAAAGCCTTGGAAGTAAAATGAAAGACCGAAGATAGTTCCGCAATAGTCGACATGTTTAAAGGATTTGGCAGATATTGACCAGCTTGACCTTTGAAAAGGTAAACTGAAAAACAGCAAGGATTTGCAGCCGCATCTTGAATGTGCACCCTGATTGACAGAATGGGAAAGGGAAGTTCCTACCGTGGGAACCCTCATATCAGGTCCGGCTTACTCGCATGCTGCTACATACATCCCGTAGAAAAGCTTTTATAGGTTTGTCAGAAAAGAGGGAAGATGTACGACAAACTTATGCGTCTGCGTACTTGATGCATTGAAGGAAGTCCATATAATGACTTGTCAATGTAGGTTCATGATATTATTTGTGAACCGATAGCTTCAGGATCTATAATTTCATCTAAAGATTACAGAATTTGTATTCATATACATAGAGCCATGAAAATGATACATGACCACAGGAATGGTATGTTACCACATTTGTGGGGACACTAAGAAAATTATTCCTGAAATGCTGAAACTAAACCTGACATGATAAGTATAGATAACAGGTACCAATAGGATTTCAAAGGAACTTATTCAACCTTACATGCCTCTTGTAGAAATAGCTGGATCCTGGAAACTATGATATCGGAACTCCTGAAGATGTTGATAAGGCTGAAAACACTGTATAAAAGAAGCTATGACAGCAAAAAACGGATATATCCTATGTACAGGATGTGATTTAAATGAAATATTCCTCGAAAATCTTACGCATTATGAATCCCAGAAAATACGGAAAATTCCCTATAAGTCCATCAAACTGGGAATAGTGAAAATAATTAACAATAAAAATAAGTTTAAACTGCTGATATTTAACTGATTAGAGACGATACATTAAAACACGGGAGTATAAATATTAAATCAAAAGAAGAATTACGGAAAATTATCAGAATGTGTTGTTGAAATGGAAGATGAAGAAGTAGGATGTGCAACTGAATATGTGGAATCAGGATATCCTGCACTTGACGGTATAATGGAAGGGCTTGTAGATGGAATGAATAGCAAGCGACTTATACGATCGAGGAAGAATACTTCGTTACAGATCTTTGTCAAGATACAATGTATCTCTGGGTATTGACATATTAAACCTCATCTTCCGGAAGAAAATAAAGGAAAAACTGAAAATAGTTATAGGAGAAGAAGGGGATACTACGACATAGGAAAACTTGTTAAAATAATGATACTGCTTTGATTTGAATGTACGATCTTGGAAGGACGTTCCTCTTGATAACTTTAGGATAAGGCTATTGAAGGGCAAGACTGATATGCATCCCAACACTTACTGACTACAACTATGGATGGAATGCGTATGAAGAGAAAAATTAAAGGAAAAGTATTAGGAGACAATGTAAAGGTTATGGTCGGAGGAAGCCCTATATCCCAGAAATATGCAAACGAAATTGAGCAGACGGATTCTGCCACGTGGTTGGAGCAGTAAAACTAAAAGACTGGCAGGGATAAGTTAAATATTATATAAAAGAGGTTGGATATTATGCTCAATGAAAGGAAAGATCAAAGGCATTGAAAATGAAAAGATAGACAGACCGCCATGGCGTCCCGGTGGTATGATGAACATGATTACTGCCGAATTAATGGATGTGGCAGGAACAACATGGCCTGAAGTTCACGGTAATCACAAATGATGGCAAATCTTTGCAATTGCCAGTTATGAAAATAAATGTTTGAAAATGTTGTGTTCTTCTGCATGACAATAGAAGCAGAAACAAAGATCACAAGTTACTATGGGAAAAAAATTTTTGAACCATGTTGCAGGATATGCACGATTTCTAGAAAGACTGGAAAAAACTGCATAAACTTGACTAACAAAGGGAAGGGCAGAAAGTTGTACTTGATACAAAAATTATAAAATCAAAAATCTCAACGCACCTATTATTGGGAATATTACAGGTCTCTATAAGTGTTGCAAAGTTCAGTAATTGAACCTCATTTTATAAAAGCATGAAAAGACAACGAAACTGTCCATGAATATATGAAATTTATAACAGAAGAAATTATAGAATTTGCAAATGGCACAGATTGAGCAGGGCAGACACGATAGTTATCTCTGATCCAAGTGAACAGGGGAGATTTTAGACCGTAAATTTCTGGAACGATTTGTAGTAAAGTACATAACATGCTCCTCTGACGGAATGCGCGATAGCAGCGTTGGACACCGAAGTCCATATATCTGCGGTCAGATGAAGAATGTATATAATGAAGTTGCTGAGTGAAGAGTGATGCCCTGCAGCCTGATTCGACCACTGTAATCAATAGGCAAAGAACATCTGAAAACAGGGCTGCACTGGAAATGTCGAAAAGACAGCAGTCCTTGAATTTGTTTCTTTGAGAAAAAGTCGCGTTGAAGCAATGCTAAAACATGTATTAAAAGCGGTTCAGATATTATCGCCTGCTCGGCTTAGAACCAAATCCCCAATTGCAACATACAACAGTCTATCCTGAAGGCTGCAAAACAGTAAATAGGAGTAAGAGGTAAGCATCTTTGCGATGTGCTCAAAATAAAATTGTTGGAAATGATAAGAAAATTATACAGCAACGGAGAAAACTTTACTGGAAAATTTTGGATTAAGGGAAGGCTATTGGACAATCCACGCACTGAAAAGGAAACTATGATGTGTCGTGTAAAAGTACCTTTTGAAGGTGATATTGAAGAGCCTTTACCATTACCGACTTTATAAGTGAAAAATGAACTGACAAACGAATAAGACTGCTCCGTCTTTGTAAAAACCCGATGCGGCAGATATTTTCGCTGAACTCAGAAGGGCAGGCACACTAAAAGTCCTCACGGCCGGATACACCTCCTAAATTCTGAATTTAACACAAATGTTACTCCGTGCGGCGGCTGAAAAACCTTCTTTAAAAATCAGACTCTTCGAAGAGCAGTTTAGGCTACAGTGTGAGCAGTATTGGTATAGACACTTACTGATATTGAAGTCTGAAGGGGAACATACATTTGGCAGTAATATAATGATGAAATTATCGGCATTGAATCTGGAACACTGCAGATAAATACCCTTTGGAGTGGCACTGATATAGGGAACTACTACCGTTGTATGCGAACTTGTTGATATGAATACAGGAAACAGTCTTTGCACTCATCCACAGCATAAATGGCCAGAAACGATTTTGGACCGGATGTCCTTACCAGAATAATCTTTTGACGGAGACAGAAAAATCCGAGCGATGGAATAAAGTAAACCTCAGACCGCCATTGTTGATCTCAATAAAATGCCATGATAGATGATGTATGCCACAAGACAGGAATAGATATACGTGCGAAGTTTCAGCCGCAAACTGCACCATGATGTAACATGTCTTTGGAACTCAGTAAAACTATTGGAAAATTTCCATACACCTATGCAGTGGCTCAAGAAATATTTTAGCCAGCGAAATAGGAATAAAAATCTCAAAAAAGGACGTCTACTGTCTCATTCAGTATCTTCCTACATAGAACAACATTGTTGCAGGTGCTATGTGTGATTGCAGCATAAAAAGAAATGTCCTGTTTGAACATTGTTCAAATGAATAGTACTATCAAAAGCAGAAAACTTTGCGTTCCTGTGCCACAGGTCCATCTCTGAAGGAACAACACAAGCTCACGAACGAGGGCTTCTGAAGGCTATTAGAAGACATTGAATTGTAATGGTTATGTAAATATAAACCACAGACAACAAAATCCTGTTGGACCCGTGGAAGTGAATTTTGCGAAAGTGAGGGAACTCGTTAAATCAGGAATATAAAAAAGCAAAGACTTTAAAAAAAGACAACTCTCCTGAAACAGATTCCAGATATAATAATCCAGCTGAACGGCAAAAAAAGAATTCTATGGTATGTGATAAAATAGCATCAGAATAAAACAATCAGAAAACGAAAAAACCATATTACCCAGGGACATAAGACAATTACAGCTCGCCAAAGGAGCTATCTTTCAGGATTTTCGCCCTTCAGAAAAGCAACAAAATGTCAGAGCTTGATAAAAGTAACGATTGCACACTGAGCTCATCTTCCGACCGACGACCCACAGTTGCGGTACTTCCAGAAGAAGTTGAGAACTGAACATGAGAAATTCTTCAAAGCGGCTACATGGCATAATGTCTTCCCGATGTAAAAAAGAAGAAATGGAAGAGCTTGCAGAAATATGGATTACATGGAACCAGTTACAATGAATACTAAAAAGGCTTTCAGATTGCCTCATTTCCTGAAAAAAAGATAACTCAGGGTGTCCATTAATTTTTTGAAAGGAGAGAAAATGTATAAAATTATTTATTAACTGCACTCAACATTCTCACCGAATAAATGAAAATTTGACAAAAAAACCTGACCTGAAATTCTCCTGATGACATAAGAAAAGAGAAACAAGCTGAAAAATAGCTCTTGCAATTAAAGAATATGATGAATACATTTTATGACTTCCTTCTGCCATACATTGAAGCCGAGTCACACTGAAGGACTTGTAAATTAGTGATGAAAAGACCATGGGCAAAGGAATATATATAACGAAACCTGAAGAAATACTTGAACTAAAGAAATAGAC